>Ga0180215_1000030_pt1 | contig 232385 bp, 181 predicted proteins | sample eDN3rd37CBELigBY_FD_128871 | JGI IMG/M metagenome (GOLD analysis project Ga0180215, IMG submission 128871) | Enriched backyard soil microbial communities from Emeryville, California, USA - eDNA 3rd pass 37_C BE-Lig BY (version 2) (version 2) | ecosystem: Environmental > Terrestrial > Soil >...
CCCGAGGCCTGCCGAAACCGCCGGAGGCCCCGACCGAGGTGTGGATCAACAAGCCGGTTCGCACACAGGAGGTCGCTTAGTAAATGTGGACAGCCGCTGTCTCAAAAACGTTGATTCGTTCCGTACCTAGGATCCGTCGGCGGGGAACCGAACGAAAATCCGCTCGCCAATGGCCAGCTCGAAAAATGCCCCCGTCCCCGCGCCTGAAGGCTCGGGCGAGCCTACCACGTGGACCGGGACTAGGCGCGGCGGGCGCGCCCGGTAGATCCACGACCGAAGCGTCGAGACCGCGACCCCTCGCCGCTCCGCGAACGCTTGCTGCGTCTTCCACGGAGAATCACTCACTGTTGGCGCTCACCAACGCACAACCCTCCTTTCCAACGAAGTCTAGGACAGGCTGATCGGCGCGGTTCCCGAGATCCACCCACACGGTAGTGCAGACAACTCGGTAGCTCTCCCAGTCGAGCTCGACCTCAAGGACGACCTGGCAGCCATCCATGGACGGGACGATCTCGTGACGAACCCGGTTTCGATACGTTTCGGGATAAACGTATGAGTAGCGAACACTCAGTGGTGAACACGTGGACAGCGCCTTTGTGACGCACCTCCGGGCCCACGCGTCGAGCGGGCCTTCCTGAACAATCTCGGACGGGCACGGCCATTCCTCAGCGCCAATGGGAAACGGTACCGTGGTGTGAACGGGAGGATGGCCCCTTCCGCGGTCGACTTCAAGATCAATGAGATTTACCAAAAAATCTGAGACCGTCACAACTTCACGCTCTGGAAGTTTGGGACAAGTGTGCCTCAACACGCCATTCTCAAAGTGCGGGGGGCCACACGACAAATTTACCGTCTCAATCTCAAGTATGCAAGAACCCTGACGAGGAACCACCCTTTTGGTTAAGACGATCCAACCACCCCACTCAATGAAGTGTTCGCCTTCGACGAGCCGGGCCCCCCGGCAATCGCCAAGAGCTTCAAGAAAGCAACGTCGAGAAGACAAAGAGATTGCGGGAAATTCACCTTCAATGGAAGGCGAGGAACAGTCTAGTTCGAGGAAATCGTCGCCAAGATCAGGCCTTGAGGTGTGGGGACTACTTCTTTCCAAAACTAGGTCGCCGGACGCGAGCCCTACTTCGCCCCGCTTCCCTTCGGCTTTTGTCGCACAAGATGATAGATTGGGTCCCAAGAGCGCGACGAAGACAAAACAAGCGATTTTGCCGGTCGACTGCCCTTCGCGGCCTTTCGTTATCGGCATCAATCTGTAGTCCCCTTAATGTATGGCTGGCTCCCCCAAATCCTGGCACAGTTTTCGTATTCGAGAGCTGCGCCTCGCCGCCTGCCAGGAGTCGAAACCCTCGCCATCAGGTGCTGGAGCATAAGATCCCCCTTCTCGACATGAAGTGGATGCCCGAAAAGATGTGTCAATTCATGGGCGAGGACTGAACGCTCATGAAGGAATCTATCGCCAATTCGTGGTGTGTGGTAGAAGGGATGCACATCAATTGCTCGATCCTCGCCAACAATTACAACTCCAGTTGGAAAGGTTTCGGTTCCATCACGGTCGCCGATTGTCACTCCGACGATGCGACCGAGTTCTGTGGAGCCTATTTCATCTGTTACGTACACCTCAATGAACTTAGCTTTCGTGCCGCTCGGAGTAGTTTCGTGAACTCCATAGTTGAAAAGTTCAAGGTAGTCGGGTTCTGAGCCGCGAAAATCATTGTGGCGAAGCCATCCAACCTTTTGAGCTGAAAGCTTGACGCAACATTGTGAAAGAATCATAGATGCGTCGCGAGATACCGCTCCGGCGGCAGCAACTGATTCAGACAAATTTGGGCTTCGGCACGTTCCATTCCCCTGAGCAAAAACAGTAGGGTTACATACGTTTCCGGCTGAATAACTGAGCCTGGGTTCGCAGGTGGCGTCGTCGACTCTCGCGTCGTTGCAAACAGGGCGGGCGCTTATAGGATCGTCCGCGACAATGAAGAATCGAAGCGGCAAGGTTTTGGATGCCCTTCTGCCAATGAGCTTTCGAAGAACGTATCGATTGGGCCCTATTTGGCTGTGGGCGACCAGCCAGAACGGATCTCCCGTGCTCTGGGCGGAAACATAGGCCGAACGCCCATCGTTTCCTGCTCGAATGTTTACGCCTGTTGCCGGAGTTGTTTTGAACTTGTCTAGAGTTGACCAGTGAACCACAAAGTCCGAAATCCCTCTTTCAATCGAAAACCGTCGTTCGCCTTCCTGTGTGCAAACTGCCGGAGGGTTCTCGAGTGCTTCGGTTTTTAGGACATCGCCTGAATTCAGCCACGATACGCGCTCCACCTTAAAGGAGTCGGAAGTTCTGTTCTTGAGGTAGCTTTTGATGACAATTTCGTCGATCTGTTCCAGTATGGCGGACGCGGGGATTTCAAGAGTGAAATCAAGATTGCTTGAGGGGAAAGCGTCAAAAGGCGTATCTCCAATGACGTCAGAATATCTGTATGTCTCTGGAGAAGAGTAGCGCTTCAGTCTGACGCGAAATGGATCTGAGTGCGGTTGTTGTTTGGAAAGTTCAACATTCACCGAGTCGAGAGAACCCGCGGCGCCGATTTGGCGTGCCTCAATCGACGCTAAAATTGTTCCTGAAAAATAGCTGGGAACATTCGTGAGCCCTAGCGTGTACCACTCATCGTCGGGAAATGCCGCAGCTTGTTCGTCTCCTAGAACAGCGACTGCCTCTATTTCCTCGTTTGAATGGTTAAATAGAGCGACGCGCGGCAACTCGTTGAAGACTAGGGAGAGAATTCGGTCTTTACGCCCTTCGATGTAGAGGTCGATCGCAGAAGGTTCAGTTGTTTCACCGGTGTAGACTCTGAGTCTAGCTTCACCAATGTCATCGAGAGGAACCTTTACCTCTCGGTCATGTTCGGGAGTCAAAAATAAGTTTCCATATCTGACCTTGGCGGTAATGCTAGGAAACCAAAAATATCTATATGCGTTGAGTCCAATAAGTCGCGAGGTGTCAATAACGATTTGGGTCGAAGAGTTATTGGGGAGGTTTCCGAACTGCTCGTTGAGTTCCGTTGAGTCACCGGTACGGCATGGCGATTCACACTCCAAAGGGTAAAATGTCCCGTTGCCTCCCAGTGCAAAAGGTTTTGGCATTGTACTTGACACCATTCCCTCAACTGGGTAGGCCCATGCTCTTCCCCCTAAGGTCGTCCCAGTGATCCGAAAACCCTCGTCGGCAATATTCGCCAATGTCGAGTTGTAGGTTACGAAGATTGCAGGCTCCTTTTCCCCAGGATAGTGGACGTCATACTGAGAGCCTTGTGGACGGTATTTTGGCAGAGGACGTGATGGACCGATGACTGAACGGTTCATTTTCAATTCGATTGGGCCTGCGGGCCGCCGAGCGATCAGGTATCCCTCGGTGGCCGTACAGCCTCCTCCGGAGCGCTCTTCGAAACATTGGAGTTCAGCCGGGGAGATGCGAATAGGATAGATTGCCTCTGTCTCTATGATCCCTGCCGGATCTCCTTGATATATGTTCAGGTGCTCTTCGATTTCGCCATGGTCCAACTTGGGGCCCTGTAAAGGCGAGGCCTGTGTGAAGCCCATGGTGGAGGTGGACAAATTTGAGCCTGAAGCAAGGCCGAACGGGCTAGAGACTATCGTTGCTCGGACCCCGAACTGCGCATTGTACCAGGGTGCAGCGTAAATCGCGGCACGGGCGGAACCGTGGCGATTTGTCGTGACAGTCACGAGAGGGTTTGGAGGACACTCGCTTGGAAGCGGGCCAGTCTCCACGCATTTTTCAATTCGATAGACGCCGTCCTCGTTTGAGGTGACCCGTCCAACAAGACCGATCGAGCCTAGCTCTGGTTCGAGGGCGACTGTTGAATTCGGAGTCGGGTTGCCATACTCATCCGTCACAGCCACATCGAAATAGATGGGGCTAAGTGGGCGCCAGTATCGAATCAATCCAAACACGTCAGTATTCAAGCCGATTGGGATAGATGCCACTGCGGCTGGGCCAGGTTTGGCGTAGGTCCAGAACCGAGCCGATACGCCTGTCAGCGAAGCAGGAATGCCGTTCGGTCCTATATATTCAGTCACTGATGCTTCAATTTGGTGTCGCCTAAGCATCGCTTCAAACTGATCGTTTGGTTGCAGCCGCATGGTCCGAACAACATCTGCAGAATTATTCACGGCATCAACCGATACCGGAAGCCATGGGTAGTGGATCGCGATTCGACGCGCCGACCAGAACGACACCTCCGCCTGGCCAGCGATGTCGGTGTTCGTGTCTATTGACTGCGTGCTGTTGGGGGTGGTGTTATCCGAATAGGCAGCAAAACCGCCCGCATCATCATGAGGATCAAATGACGGGGGAAAATGTACATCATTATTGAGTCCCCATTGGGTCTGAAAATTCACGGTTGCGGAGGGCACCGGACAACCATCCACGTCCAGAACCTCAACGCGAATAGGCTGGGGGAGTCGTTCTCCGACCACGCCTATCTGCTCATCTCCTCCAATTACTCGAATAGTGGTCGGCTTGCCGGCAGTGCATGGTGGGTCGGAGAGAATCCGGAACGGAACGCTCTCAAGAAAAGGAACGTCCACATCGACCGCGATCAATCCACCCTTGATGGCAGGCGAGAGGATGTCGATGCGGATCTCTCCATCCTGGGCCGAGTGAACTGACCGTTGGGCGGTAATTTCCAATGTGCGGTCCGGACGCGGAAAGATTAGGACGTTAGAAAGGGTTTCGCCGCTGTTGGCTGAGATGCTGCCCCTCTGGTTACTTTCGTCGCGAATCCGAATCACAACAGGAATCCCGTTAACCGGTCTGCCGTTTTGGTCTCGAACGATCAGCCGCAGTGACACGAGCTCGGATGGCTCAACGACAATCGACTCGTTCGGCGAGATAAGGCTCCTCTCGACGCTGCCAATTGAGTAAGTGTAAATATCCTTAGAGATGGTCTTGATGGCGGTCTGGCTGTTGAGCTGAGCAACGATTGAATGTTCGCCAGGAGATGTCAGCGGTGCTTCGACAACGAACTCTATGCCGTCAAAAGTCGGAGTATAAGATTGTCCGTCTATCGAGATTGAGAGGTCGCTCTTGGAAAAACCAATCAGTTCGCCCCGGATGGCGAGCTTCCAATTTGGACCGAAATCCTGGAAGATCGCGCCATCCATTGGTTCAAGCAAAAGGAGTCCGCAGGAATCGCCAATGCCGTCTTCATCAGCATCAGACTGGCTTGGATTCGATAATCTTGGACAATTATCGCAAGCATTCGGAATTCCGTCGCCGTCCGAATCAGTGAGATCAGCATTTGGAACGAACCGGCAAATATCTATGACGTCTCCAGATTCACCAAAGTCTGGGATGCCGTCTCCGTCAGTGTCGTCATCGCATTCATCCCCGACAAGATCGCCGTCAGTGTCCATTTGGTCTGGATTTGCGACGAACGGACAATTGTCACACGCATCGCCGATACCATCCCCGTCAGAATCTGTCTGATCGTCTGCGATGTCCGGGCACACATCGATATCTCCACATATGTCGTCGCCATCTGCGTCGTTGCCGGGATCATAGGGACATTTGTCGCATGCATCTCCGATTCCGTCAATATCTTCATCTGAGTCAAAGGGATCGTATGAATAGGGGCAGGAATCTACTGATGAGCAGATCCCGTCAAGATCAGGATCATTGCCGGGATCGAAAGGGCAGGGATCCCCAATGTCGCAGAGTCCGTCGCGATCCGCGTCGAGACCGTCGTTGTCGGGGTCCCTTCGGAATACGACGGAGCAGTCGTCACATCTGTCGCCGTCGCTATCGCCGCAGACGTGGTTGTTGTTAGGTTGTAAATCGCAAACGTCGCCGACCAGGTCGCCGTCGCGATCAGCTTGGTCTGCATTCGGTACGTCGGGGCAATTGTCGACGATCTCGCAGACTCCGTCTCCGTCCCAATCATTTTGCCTGTCGAAAGGACACGGGTCGCATTCATTACCCATCCCATCTAGATCTGAATCTCGCTGAGAAGGGTTCGATACGAGCCAGCAATTGTCGCGTTTGTTGGGAATTCCGTCATTGTCAGCGTCCGCGTCGCATGGATCTCCAATGCCGTCAGAATCTACATCCGACTGGTTTGGGTTAAACTCAGTAGGGCAGTTGTCTAGTTCATCGCGGATGTTGTCTGCGTCAGAATCAAAACAGTTGGGAATGGCAGAACAGGTGCCATCTTGGAGTGCTCCTCCAGCCTCTTTCGAACAGGCTTTGCAGTCGCGCGCACTTCCTCCCCCGCAGCTTGATTGGCAGCAAACCCCGTCGATGCAGTATCCGCTTCCGCAGGTGTCGTGCGATGTGCAAGCGGTGCCGGAAGACGACCATTTTACGTGTTTGGCAAGAAGGGGCCTTGGGGTAAATGTTGACGTGAGAGATCTGTAAACTAAAAGCATCTCTCCAGGGCCGGATGCGCTTATTACGGGCCGAATTTCGTCGCTGGGTTCAATCGCCAGGGGAAGTCCGTCTAGGTGATTCAGACGGCCATCGTCGTAAACGCGTACACCAAAAATATCTTCGGAGTTGCGCGATCGTTGCCAAGCTACCAGATACCGGGAACCATCAAAGTCTATGCTCGGATAATCATGGTTCAGGCGAAAGTTTTGACCCCCGACGGGAAAGTCAAGATAGGATTTTCCGAGTTCATCCAAAAATATTCCATAAATCTCTGGTTTGTAGGTCCACCAGGCGTCGACGACATAGGCGACCATGAAGCCTCTGGGGCTTGCGGCAATTTTAGGTTTGGTCGATTTCCCTAAGGGGAGCAACACCTCGGTTTCAATGCAGGTCGGAGCGCAACCGGTCGATGGAATGGTGGCGCGGTGGAGGGAAATGTGCTCCTGATAAAACTGATGAGCTTCCCATACGACAACGAAATTTCCATTTAAGGCCGCGATGTCGGGTTCCGCAGGAGCCGCTTCGCCAATCTGTGGTATAGTGAACGTCGGCTGCGTCAAAGTCGGAAGAAAGTGATGGTTGGTGGGAAATATTCGACCAAGAATTGAATCCGCCATGTCGGCACCTCGTGCCGATTCCGTCCATACGACCATGAGGTTGTTGTCGGAGCGCGCAATCGCTGGTGTTCCAAACCGCTGACCTTCCTTTGGAGGCCCGGACACGCTGTAGTCGACCGGGAACGGGGATCTTAGGCCGGCCCTGGAGCCTCTAATTTCCCCTGACACCTGATCTTCAAAGACTACAAAAAAGGAATTCTCGCCATCATAAATGACTGCGGGTCGCGCGAGGCCTGGTCGTGAAGCGATGGGGAAAACAGGTTGTGCAGAGAGATCATTGTAGTAGTAGGTGCCGAAGACTCCCCCTAACGGCGTTGCCCACACTACGAGATGTTTTTCTCCGTCGTAGTCTGCTGCGTAGTCGATACGGGGCTTCGGGTTAAAGTGCAATTTTTCTATATTGGACCCTGGTCTGGAAAAGTCCTTGATCGTTGCATAAACTAGCGCGTCTGTCCCACGCCGATCTAGCCAAACCGCATCGAGATTACCGTGGTGATCCAAGTGGAGTTTGAGAGATTCGACTCGTCCAGACTCATCGAGTCTCTCAGCCCTTAGTTTGGACCAGTCTTCGAGAATACCATACCACGCACCACCGTTTTCCGGCTCCGTCCAGCCCACGGTGAGTTGTCCGTTCCAATCGATGACAGTTGGGTTTACAGCATCGAAACCGGTTTCGATAGTCGAGGGGCCAGAAATCAATTGGCCATCGCGATTGAAACGAGCCCCTGACAGGGAATGACGAGTTCCGTCATACGTATCCCATACAAGAAAAATTTGTTCTCCGAACGACGTGCTGCTGATGGTGCCCACGACGCCTAGTTTTGGGTCGTCGATTTCTCCTCTTTGAATGAAGGCACCATCATGCTTCAGAAAAAAGTACTCAACTCTATTCGTCGTCGACCAAGCGAGGAAGATTTCGGAGTCTGAGTGCGGAACTTGAGACAAAGTCATGCTGGTTGCGAATCCTGAAGCCGGTGCGAAGTAGTGGTCTGCTATGTCGCCGTTCGTTGTTAGAGTGACCCACTCTGCTCCGGAAAGCGTCGGCCATGCGATCAGGCTGCCGTTTGCGGTTGACAGCGATACAGGCCTGGAGGGTGACCAGTCTGTTGGTATAGTTCCGGAGTTGAGGGTGGATCCATTTGGCGTGACTATCGAAAAGGAAATTTGATGATGCGTTCCCGACTCTTTCCATGCGACTAAAAATACATCATGGTTTGCGGACGAAACCCATGGCGAATGTTCATCGTGTTTTCTCCCGGCGATGAGGAACGGAGTCCCGATGATTTGTTGTTCGTCGGAGAGTAAAGGGGCGCCCATAATGTCAATTCCGGTTTCCGGATTCTCTTCCTGCCAGACTAGAAGACCTGTCCCAGACGGGGAACGAGTTGCATGGTATTCGGCGCCGTGCATTTGGCGCGGCAAGGTCAACGGATCAAGGGGGCGTTCTTCCGGAAAATAGCGCACCTCTAGTGTTGCAGGATACGTGGTTGCTGCAAGAAGCTCTGCAGGTACGGTGAAATACGCGCCGTCTGTCGTTGGCTTCGCCCGAACTTTGTTGCGGACTCCCTTCGAATCTATCCACGTGGCGTTAGAGATCCTGAGCCCCATCGCTGTTTCTGCGTCGAAAATGTGCAGCCCGAAAGGGCTGTGTTGAATAGAGCCGCCGGATTCAATCGTTTGGGCGAGAACTAAATCTCCGGCTCCTGGGATCGGCTCATTGATAACCCACTGTTGAGAGACCTGGGAGTCTGTAGCCGTGGTATGCTCGATTGCCCAGCTTGAGTCCCGACGAACGGTGCCAAATCTCTCGCCTTCGGAAGGAGCGGAAGTCTTAAGTCCGGAGGTCTCGGCTCCACGCCTAAGCTCAGGTTCGATTGCCACCATGAAGGTAGGCCCGTCGGAATGAGGCCGCCTTACCGGAGCTAAAACGAGTTGGCCCTGGCGCACGTCGGCTTCGAGTATCGGCGCCCCTAGGTGAAAGGTCGTTTCGTCGATACGTTGGAAATTGAAACCAGATGGAGAATTGTTCGGCTGAAGTTCGAGTGGCTCAGGGTGAAAGAAATCGTCATCAATCAGCGAATAACGATAGGGCTCCTCGGACTTGACGGGAGCTTCTTCGGTCGCCGAGCAAGAGGCAAACAAGATTATAGAGGCCAACCAACGTCGCATGTCCCGCCCTCTGTTGGAGAAAAATGTGCAGGAGTGTAACTCTACCTCACTTAAGGCGCAGAGGCAACTGAGGGCAGGGGCCGGAAAACACTGAAGATTTTCGAACTTTAAGCTGCTTTGGGCTGTGCCGCGGGGGCGTCGTGGCCCAGGGGCGCGATGGTGCCGGCGGAGATGCGCAGGAACCGGCGCACCAGCGCGGCGGCGACCACGGTTAGCCCGAGGCACAGGCCCCACCACAGGCCGATGGCGCCCAGGCCCAACGCGGAGCCCATGGCGAGACCCACGGGCAGCGCGATCACGTAATAGCCGAGCACGTTGGCGATGAAGGGATAGCGTGTATCGCCCGCGCCGCGCAGGGCGCCGGAGCCCACCGCCTGCAGCCCGTCGGAGACCTGGAAGACCGCCGCGATCATGAGGAGCGGCACCGCGTGCTCGATGACGTCGGTCTGGTCGGTGAGGATCCCGGCGAGCGTCCGCGGGAACATCAGGAAGAGCAGGGCGGAGACCACCATCCACGCGCCCCCGCCCACGATCCCGCTCATGCCCGCGAGGCGTGCACTCGGCGTGTCTCCCGCTCCCACGGCCCGCCCCACGCGCACGGAGGTGGCGGCGCCGATGCCCACCGCCACGGTGAAGGTGAGGCTGGCCAGGGTGAGGGCGATCTGGTGCGCGGCGAGGAGCCCGGTCCCCATGCGCCCGATGAGGAAGCCGACGAGGGCGAAGATGCTCACCTCCGCCGCCATCTGGAGGCCGATCGGGAGGCCCACGCGTAAGGCGCGGCGCAGGTCGGGGAGGGACGGCCGCCGCATCGCCACGTCGAACCCGGGCGCCCCCACCACCCGCAGGGCGCCGCCGACGAACGCGAGCTGGAACACGGTGCATACGGTGGTGGCCGCCGCCGCGCCCGCGACGCCGTAACCGGGCAACTCGCGCAGCGGGCCAGCCCACTCCGGCAGCACGCTCCCGCCGAAGACCAGGAGCACGTCGGCCAGGGCGTTGAGCACGTTGGCCGCGAGCATGGAGAGGAACATCGGCCGGGTGATCCCGTGGGCCTGGAGGTACGCCCGCACGCCCATGAAGAGGAGCAGCGGGTAGAGGCCGAGGAGCCGGATGCCGAGGTAGGTGCGAGCCTCCTGCGCCGCCCCGTGCTCGATGCCGAAGGGCTCGAGGAGGGCTGGCGTGAAGCCGATGGGGACGGCGAGCACCAGCGTGACCGCGAGGGCGAGCCACACGCCCTGCCATAGGTGCCGTCTCGCGCGGGCCGGATCGCCTGCGCCCAGGGCCTGGGAGACGAGGGGATCGAGGCCCATCATCACGCCCATCCCCAGGATGGAGAACGAGAAGAAGATGCCGTTGGCGAGGCCCACGCCCGCCAAAGAGTCGGCGCCGAGGCGACCCACCACCGCCACGTCGACGAGCGACATGAGCTGGTTGCCGGCGTTGATGGCGGCCAGCGGGGCAGCCAGGCGGAGGAGCTGGCGGAGTTCGGCGAGGAAGGCGAGGCGTCGGTTCATGGAGGAGGGGGCGGCCGAATGTGCTGCCGCGAAAGGTGATCACGCCTCGCGGCGTCGGGGCCCCCCGGGTCGGGGGAAAGGCCGCGGAGGATAACCGTTCGCCGGCCGGTCTGCTTTCCGTTTCGAGGGGCAGCGGTGGAGGGCCGTGCTCGGGGGCTCCGTCGCCCGTTACGTCGCTCAGCCAGACGTGCGGTCCAGGCTGGCGTGGGGGGCGGCGAGGGCTACCGGACCCCGGCCGAGCGACCTATCTGGCAGACGATGGACAACGTCCTCTTCGCCCGAACGCAGATGGGCATCTCCCTCGGCTTCCACATCATCTTCGCGGCGATCGGCATCGCCATGCCGCTGCTGATGGTGATCTCCGAGGCCCTCTGGCTGAAGACGAAGGACCGGGAGTACCTCGAGCTGACCAAGGCCTGGGCCAAGGGCACGGCGGTGCTCATCGCGATCGGCGCGGCCTCGGGCACGGTGCTCTCGTTCGAGCTCGGCCTGCTCTTCCCCGAGTTCATGAAGCACGCCGGCGCCATCATCGGCATGCCCTTCGGCCTGGAGGGCTTCGCCTTCTTCGCCGAGGCGATCTTCATTGGCATCTACCTGTTCGGGTGGAACCGGGTCCCCCCCCGCTGGCACCTGGCCTCCGGCGTGGTCGTCGCCTTCGCCGGCGCCCTGTCGGCGGTCTTCGTGATCACGGCGAACGCGTGGATGAACGCCCCGCGGGGCTTCCGGTTCGAGGACGGGCAGTTCTCCGACATCGACCCGTGGTTTGCGATGACCACGCCGTACGGCATCCACGAGATCATCCACATGCTGGTGGCGGCGTACCTGGCCACCGGGATCCTGGTCGCCGCGATCCACGCCTTCATCCTGCTCCGGCACCCAGAGAGTACGGTGCACCGCAAGGCGTTCGGGATGGCGATGGCGATGGCGATCCCCATGGCGATCGTGCAGCCCTTCGTAGGGGACATCGCCTCCCGGCAGGTGGCCCGCTACCAGCCGCTGAAGCTGGCGGCGATGGAGGCCCAGTACAAGACGGAGGCGCGCGCTCCCTTGCGGATCGGAGGCGTTCCCAGCCACGAGGGGCGCACCACCAGCTATGCCATCGAGATCCCCGGCTTCCTCTCGTTCCTCGCCCACGGCGATCCCGACGCGGTGGTGCGTGGCCTCGAGGAGTGGCCGGAGGAGGACTGGCCGCCGGTGGTGGTGCACTACGCCTTCCAGCTCATGGTGGCGCTCGGGGTGTTGATGTTCGCCCTCGCGCTATGGGGCGGGGTGCACTGGATCCTCAAGAAGAGGCTGCCGCCCTCGCGGGTATTCCTGGTGTGCGCGGTCATCGCGGGGCCGATGGGGATGGCCGCGATCGAGTTCGGCTGGATCGTCACCGAGGTGGGGAGGCAGCCCTGGATCATCTACGAGGTGATGCGCACCCGCGACGCGGTGACCCCGATGCCGGGCTTGATCACGCCGCTCGTCGTCACCTGCGTGGTCTACGCCTTTCTCTCGGTGGCGGTGATTGCGGTCCTCTACCGGCAGGTGCGGATCGGGCCGGGGATGCCGCCGCCTTCGACGCAGGCAGAAGGGGCCTAGGCGATGGCCCTCGCGTGGACGGTGGCGATCATCATCCTGGTGGCGATGGTCGTCTATGCGCTGCTCGGCGGCGCGGACTTCGGCGCCGGGGTCTGGGACCTGCTCGCCAGCGGGCCCAGGGCCCGCAAGCAGCGCGAGCTCGTGGCGCTCTCGATCGGCCCGGTGTGGGAGGCGAACCACGTCTGGCTGATCGTGATCGTGGTCCTCTTGTTCACCTGCTTTCCGCCTGCGTTCGCGGTCCTTATGACGGCGCTGCACGTGCCGGTGGCGCTGGCGCTCCTCGGCATCCTGGCCCGCGCGTCGTCATACGTGTTCCGCAACTACCACGTCTCCGGCGACAAGGTGCAGGCGCGGTGGAGCCTCGTTTTCTCCGTGGCGAGCATCATCACGCCGATCCTCCTTGGCGTGGTGGTGGGGGCGGTCTCGACCGGCAGGATCCGCGCCGCGCCGGAGGAGAACTTCCTCGTCCTCACCGGCTACTTCGACTCCTGGGTGCATCCCTTCCCCTTCGCGGTGGGGCTCTTCGCTCTGTCGCTCTTCGCGTTCCTGGCCGCGGTCTACATGACGCGCGAGACGGTGGATCCCGAGCTGCAGGACGACTTCCGCCGCCGTGCGCTCATGGCACAGATCGCCGTGGTGGTCTTCGGCGTCGTCGCAGCGATCGTCTCCCGCCTGAGCGAGCACGAGCCCTTCCACCAGACGCTGCTCTCCGGCACCTGGAGCTGGCTCTTCTTCGCGGGCGCATGCGCGGCCGCCATCGTCTCCACAGCGCTGCTCGTGACGAGGCGCTACCGCCTGGGACGGATCGTGGCGGGGGCCGAGGTCACTGCGGTGGTCGTGGGGTGGGGGGTCGCCCAGGCTCCCTTCCTCGTCGCCCCGGACGTCACCATCGAGAACGCCGCGGCGCCGGCGGTCACCATGCGGTTGATCGTGATCATCCTCGGCGTCGGCGCCCTCACGCTGCTCCCCTCGCTCTATTGGCTCTACCGCGTGTTCAAGCGCGAGCCTGCGTTCGAGGCGATGAGTCGCGAGCGCACCAGCGGCGAGCTCTGACCGCACGCTTCAGCGCCGCCGCCCCTTGCCCTTCCAGGTGTCCACGCCGCACTCGTCGCAGCGGCGCTCGGCGAGATCGATCCAGGCGAGCGTGTCCTCCACCACGCCATCGACGTCGCCGTCGTGGAGGCTCTCCGCCTGCTGGATCTCGAAGTAGCGATCTGTCGCCACGATGGTCCCCGGCTGGACACCGATGGCGTCGGCAAGCCGGTGCTCGGGATCGAGGAGGGTGATCGGATCGCCCGGGAGCGGGCCCGGATCCTCGTCGTAGACCGCGACGATCGCCGCGTCCTCCGAGCGCAGCTCGTCCTCCATGCCGCTCCACTTCTCGAGGACCTCGCCGCATCCGTCGCAGCCGTCGGCGATGAGGACGAGCAGGTTCTTGCGTTGCCATAGGGACTCCCACGGCGCCTTGCCGCCGTCGGGGGTGGCGAGATCGAGCATCGGCAGATTCATGGATGGGCCGCCTCCTCCCGCGGCGTCTTCGTCGCCTCCCGGATCTCCCGGAGCGCCTCCTCGGTGGTGACGAGCTTGACGCCGGCGGTCTCCAGCTCGCGAAGCGCGCGCTCGCCTTCCGATGGATCCACCGCGCGGATCGCGTCGACCACCAGCTCGACCCGCAGGCCCCGCATGCGGGCGTCCATGGCCGTCTCCCTGACGCAGTGATCGGTGGCGAGTCCTCCCATGAGGAGCTGGCGCACGCGCCGATCCTCGAGGCTGCGCGCGAACGGCTCTCCCAACGGATCGACGCCCTCGAACACCGAGTAGCCCTCGGACCTGGGATCCATCCCCTTGGAGACGATCACCGTCCCTTCCGGAAGGACGAGGTCCGGGGGAAAGCGGGCGCCCCAGGTCCCCTGGACGCAGTGCGGGGTCCACTTGCCGCCCCAGTCGTGGAAGTGGTGGGTCTTGGGCGGGTGCCAGTCGCGGGAGGCGTAGACCGTCCATCCCCCCTCCGCCATGGCGCACGCCAACTCGGAGAGAGGCCGAGCGACCTCCTGGCCTCCCGGTATGGGCACCGAGCCTCCCTCGATGAAGTCGTTCTGCACGTCGACGACCAGCATCGCCCTCCCCATGAGAGTGATATGGGTCGCCACCGTCGTGTCCGCACGCCCGGCTCGATTCATCCGCCCGGCGCCCGGCCGTACTCCTCCGCGAGCCTGCGCAGCGCCTCTGCCCGGCTCCGCACGAACGGATCGGAGTCGAGCTGCGAGACGGTCCACGGCAGGCGGGTCGACCAATTGTGCGGTCCCACCGTCCCCGGGAGGTTGATCCGCTCCCTGGAGCCGAAGAGATCCTGCACCGGGACGACGAGCAGGTCGGAGCCGCTGCCGTAGACGGCCCGCAGGAGCGCGTCGTGGACGGCCGGGCCGAAGGACGCCGCCTCGTCGTCGAGCAGGTGGGCGAGGGCCGGGATCTTCCGCGCCTCCCGCCGCTCGGCTTCGGGGAGCGCCTCCCACCAGGTCGCGGTCGGCTCCGTGTCGTGGGTGCCGGTGGTGGCGAGGGATCGCGCCGGCCAGCCGCGGGGATCCCGGAAGACCTCGTCGTCCTTCTCCCAGCGGAGCACCCGGTAACCGGGGATGCCGATGGAGGCGAGGGACTGCCGGACGAAGGGAGGGACGGTCCCGAGATCCTCCGCCACCAGATCCACCCCCGACGCGCCCAGGGCCGCCAGGACCGCTTCGCCCTGGCGCCGCTGTGACGCCTCGTCGCCGGGGATGAAGTAGGGCGTGGAGCCGTCCCGCGGCCTGGCGTACGTGCGGTAGAAGCCGACCACGTGGTCGATCCGCACCAGGTCGAAGAGCTGCGCGGACTGGGCCCCGCGCTCCCGCAGCCACCCGTAGCCGTCGGCAGCGAGGACGTCCCAGCGGTACACCGGCAGGCCCCAGTCCTGCCCCTCGGCGGAGTAGGCGTCGGGAGGGACGCCGACCGTGGCATCGAGACGGAATCTATCCTGGCCGGCCCAGACGTCGGCGCTGTCCTCGGCCACCATGAAGGGAAGGTCGCCGGCGAGGTGCACGCCGTGGGCGCGGGCCGCACTCCGCGCGGCCTCGAGCTGCCGGTAGGCGACCCACTGCACGTACTCGAAGTAGGCACATTCTTTCGAGAGCCGCGTGCGGGCGTCGGCGAGCGCCCGGGGATCGCGATCGCGCAGCGGCGGCTCCCAGCCCTTCCACCAATCGAGGCCGTGGTCCTCCTTGAGGGCCCGAAAGAGCACGTACTCCGCGAGCCAGGGCGACTCCTCCCGGAACCGGGCGAGATCCCTGCCGCGCTCGGAGGCAGCATCGACGGGCGTCGCGAAGCGCTCGAACGCGCGCCGCAGCCATCGCTGCTTGAGCGCCCTCACCTTCGCGTAGTCGATGGAGGGCCGGGCGCGCGCCCCCGCGAGGATCGCCCGCTCCTCGTCGGAGAGCGCCGCCTCGCCTCCGAGGGCCGCGAAGTCCTCCAGCTCGTCGAGCGACACGTAGATCGGATCGAGGGCGAACGCGGAGAGCGCGGAGTAGGGGCTGTCCTGGCCGATCGCGGCCTCGATCAGCGGCAGCATCATCCACGAAGAGAGGCCGGCGCCGCGAAGCCACGGCGCGAGCGCCGCCACGTCGGGAAACTCGCCGACGCCCCACGAGCGATCGCCGCGGACGGAGAACAAGGGGAGGAGGATGCCGGCGGTGCGCCGCTGGGGGAAGGCCAACTCGAAGACTCCGTTTCGGTTGCTCCAACCTAAGGCAAGCCGAGCACGTAGACCCTCGCCCCTGAAGGGCCTTACAGGATCTCGGGGAATCTGCTGCGCGTCCGGATCACGCCGGCTGGAGAAGCGCGACCGGCAGCGTGCCGAACAGTCCCGAGAGCGGGAGGGTGGGGCTGCCGCGGACGAGGACGGGGCGATGCACCTCGCCCGTGAAGGCGCACCGCCACGACGTGCCGCCGGCGCCGCTGGGCAGGAGGAGGTAGGTGCCCGCCCATGGGTCCATGCCGGCGGCCTCCTCGTCGACGAGGGGCGAGACGAGGCGCGGCACCGCCGCGATGGCCTGCTGCGAACCCCGCCTGCGGCAGAGGGCCACCGCCCGATCGCCCCTGGGGCCGGCGCACTCCACCGGGACGTAGTCGCCGTCCAGGAAGAGCTCGGGTCGGCTCCTTCGCGCCTGCAGGGCACGCCAGGTGATGAAGTGCTTCACGCGGCCGTCGTGCCGCGCCTCCCAGAGGCTCGCCGCCAGGTCGCCCGCCGTTTCCTCCGACGCCTCCCACGCCTCCCGGATGGCGCGAAGCTCGGCTGCGAGGGCCTCGAAGTCGACGGGCCTGCGGTTGTCCGGATCCACGAGCGAGAAGCACCACCGCTCGCAGCCCTGGTAGACGTCGGGGACGCCGGGTGACGCGATCTTGAGCAGCACCTGGGCGAGGGAGTTGCGGATCCCCACCTCGGCGATCTTCTGCTGGAAGGGGAGGAGCTCCTTCACGAACGCCTCGTCCCCGAGGACCCGCCTCACGAAGATCCCGAGCGCCTCGTCCCAGGCGGTGTCCGGGTTGATCCAGCTCGTGTTGACCTTGGCCTCCTTGGCCGCCTTGAGCAGGTACGCAGCGATCCGCTCGGTGAACTCGCGGTGCCGCTCCTCGTCCCTCTCGCCGAAGGGCCAGGCGCCGACCAGCGTCTGGTAGAGGAGATACTCCTCGTTGCGATCGGGCGCGGCGCGCTCCTCGGCGAGCTTCACCTTGTGCTTGCGCGCCGCCTTGGACAGGCGCTGGAGCACCGCCTTCCACTCGATCGGCACCTCGGAGATCGCGTCGATGCGGGCGCGGACGTCCTCGCTGCGCTTGGTGTCGTGGGTAGTGGTGGCGAGGAGCGAGCCCCTCGCGGTCTCCAGCCGCTCGCCGTTCTGCGAGTGGAACTCCGAAGGCGCCACGCCGAACTGCCGCGGCTCGCCGCCCACCTCGTTCAGCGAGACGAGCCGGTTGTAGATGTAGAAGCAGGTGTCCTCGAGGGCCTTCGCCATCGCCGGACCGGTGAGCTGCTGCAGCTTCATGGCGAGCTCGAGGCGCTTCTCCCGCTCCTCCTCGGAGAGGTGGCCGCCGTGGCGCACCAGGAGCACGTTCCGCAGGAAGTCGAAGATCGACACGTTCACCACCGGCGATCGGCGCTTGGCCCTGGCGATGGCGCGCTCGACGTAGCGGCGATCGCGCTCGTCGACCCCTTCCGCCGAGACGTAGCTCCGATAGACGGGGAAGCTCGCCACGTACTCCACCAGCGCCGAGCGCAGGGAGTTCAGCGTGAAGTCCCGCGAGCGCCGGTTCATCTCGCTGATGCGGTTGAGCTGGTAGGCGAGCATGTTCACCTCGCTCGCCATCGACGTGGACATGATCAGCTTCTTCTTCTCGTAGAGGAGCTCCTCGAGCTGGAGGCGCAGGCCGGTGAAGCGGGAGAAGATCTCGTCGATGACGCGGCGGCTCTCGGCCTGGACGAAGAGGCCGTTGAGCGAGTTCAGGAACTCGTAGCCGGTGGTGCCGTCGATGGGCCAGCTCTCCGGGACCGTCTCGCCCAGCCCCAGCACCTTCTCCGCCACGAGGTACACCGGGCGGGAGACGCCGGCCCTCGCGCCCTCGGCCGAGAACCGCGCCCGCACCAACGCCTCCACCTCGTCCACCGGACCGCCCTCGCTGCGGGCGATCCGCCGGCAGGTCTCCACGAAGTGCTCTTCCTGGATGCGCTGGAAGTAGTTCTTGGGATCGAAGAGGCCGTCGGGGTGATCGATTCGCAGGCCCTGGATCATCCCGTCGGCGAGGAGGCCGAGGACGAGCGCGTGAGCCTCCTCGAAGACGCTCGGCTCCTCCATGCGGATGGCGGCCAGCTCGTTGATGTCGAAGAAGCGCCGGTAGTTGATCTCCTCGCCGGCGACGCGCCAGTGGGCGAGGCGGTACGCCTGCTCGCCCAGGAGGCGATCCAGCAGATCGAAGCTGCGGGGATCGCCGCGGGTCCCGTTGAACTCGCGCACGTTCTCCTCTACGAACGCGAGGATCGCGGGAGAGGACTTGCAGAGCGTATCGAGGCGCCGCTTGATCACCTCCTTCTCCCGCCGCCGCTCCTCGACCTTCTCGCGATCGGTGTCGGTGCGGGGCGGCAGATTGTCGCAGGCGGTGCAGATCGACAGCAGCTCCTCGAGGACCACGTCGTTCGGCGGCAGGCCCGCCTCGAGGCGCTCCAGCCGATGGCGCAGGATCATCGGGTAGTGCCGCGGGTTGATGGGGAAGCGGTGCTCGAAATAGCAGAGGAAGAAGGTCCCCTGGGCGAGCTTCAGGCGAAGGTCGCCCGCCTCGAGGACGGCGCCGTACTGATCGCCCAGCACGGGCAGGAGCACCTTGTTCTCCAGCTCGTCCTTCACCGGTTTCCACACGATGTCGAAGAAGGGCGCGTAGGTGGAGGAGGGGCCGTTTTCGAGCACGTCCTGCCAGAGCTGGTTCTCGCTCGAGATGCTCATGTGGTTGGGGACGAGATCGACGAGGAGGCCCATCCCCGCGGGGCGCAGCGCCTCGGCGAGGAGCCGCAGACCCTCCTCGCCTCCCATCTCGGGATCGATCGAGTCGTGGGCGACGACGTCGTAGCCGTGGGTGGAGCCGGGGGCCGCGCGCAGGTAGGGCGACGTGTAGACGTCGCAGATCCCCAGCTCGGCGAAGTACGGGACGACTCTCGCTGCCGCCTGCAGCGGGAACGACTGGGAGAGCTGCACCCGATACACCGACGACGGGATCCGCCGGCGTCGCAGGGTGGAGACGGCCTCGGTCCAGACCCGGTCCGCCAGCGCTCGCACATCCGGGTTCTTCATCCGGCCCAAAGTGGGCACGGGGGTCTCGCGCTGCAAGGCCTCCCGAAAAGCAAGGCCCCGACCTGCTCGCGCGGATCGGGGCCCGTTTCTCGAAGCGGTTCGGCGAAGGCCTACTTGGACTTCTTGACCGCTTCCTTCCACACCTTCGCAGGGCGGAACTTGATCACGTTCTCGGCCTTCTTGGCGGCGATGGTGATCTCCTCGCCGGTGGCGGGGTTGCGGCCCTTGCGCTTCGGGCGGGCCGGCTTGGTGTGACGCCGGAAGACGCCGAAGTTCTTGAGGCTGACCTTGTTGCCCTTGCGGACCTCTTCCGCGACGGTGTCGAGCAGCAGCTCGAGCGTCGTGTTCACCTGCTTCTTGGAGAGATCGATCTTCTTCTTGCCGGCCTTCTCGACGATCGCCTGGACGAGCTTCGTCGTCGACATGGCGCCTGCCGACGCTGCCTTCGTAGCTGCTGCCGCCTTCGTAGCCATTCTCACTCCTTGCTAGATGCGCGTTCCGACTGGTGACCGCGCTCGATGTCTCGCCGGAGCGTGAGCACTCCGGGCGAGGTTCCGTTGCACCCAAGTCGAGGAGCCGCCCGTGTCGCAGCAGCCCTCGCTCTCGAGATCGACCGTGCTGCACCTGCAAAAAACGTCGTGCCCGCTGTTGTAGCGCAGAACACCGCGATGTTGAAAGGGGGAAAGAATGCAGCGCCGACGCTGTCCCACACGCTCTCGTCCTTGACCCGGTAGGCAGCCGGTCGCTAGAGATCCGGCCGAACGTCACGGCGCCCGACGCGCCGAGAGGCCCATAGAGAATGAACGAAAGCCGTCTGGCCGCAGCCCTCTCCCACTACGAACGAAACCGCGCCGAGGTCCGGGCCGACCTCGAGACCCTGGTGCGGATCCCCAGCGTCTCCTTCGAAGGCTTCGATCCCGCCGAGGTCCGCAGGAGCGCCGAAGCGACCGCGAAGGTCCTGGAGAAGCACGGATTTCAGGGGGTCCGACTCCTCGAGGTGCCGGGCGCGCATCCCTACGTATTCGGAGAGATCCTCGTCGATCCGAAGGCGCCCACCGTGCTCCTCTACGCACACCACGACGTGCAGCCTGCGGGCGATCTCGAGAAGTGGACCTCGGATCCGTTCACCCCCACCGAGCGGAACGGCAGGCTCTACGGACGCGGCACCGCCGACGACAAGGCGGGCATCCTCATCCACGCCGCCGCCGCGTCCGCGTGGCTGAAGGGCGCCGGGGCCCTCCCGGTGAACGTGAAGATCGTGGTCGAGGGCGAGGAGGAGATCGGCTCCGGTCACCTGGGCGAGTTCCTCCGCACCCACCGGGATCTCCTCCGGGCGGACGCCATGGTGCTCACCGACACCACGAACTTCGACACCGGAGTCCCGTCGGTGACCACGGCGCTGCGCGGCCTGGTGGCGTTCGACGTGGAGGTGAAGGCCCTGTCGAGCTCTCTCCACTCCGGCATGTGGGGCGGCCCCGTCCCCGACGCGGCGATGGCGCTCGCGAAGATGCTCGCGTCCCTCGTCGACGACGAGGGCGAGATCGCGATCCCCGGGATCCGGGAGAAGATCCGTCCGCTGACCGAGGCGGAGAAGGAGAGCCTCCGCGAGCTCCCCGTCACGACCGACGAGTACCGCCGGCAGGCGGGGCTACTCGAGGGCGTCGAGCTCCTCGGCGGCGGACGCCATCCCTACGAGATGAACTGGCGGCGCCCCTCCTTGAGCGTCAACGCGATCCAGGCGTCGAGCCGCAAGGACGCGCGCAACATCCTCGTCGACTCGGCGTGGGCGCGGGTCGGGATCCGCATCGTCCCCGACCTCGATCCCGTCGAGGTGCAGCAGGCCCTCGCCGACGCCTTGCGCAAGGCGGCCCCGTGGGGGGTGCAGGTGGAGCTGCACTCGGAGTCCGCCTCGGGCTCCTGGTACACGGGGACCGATCACCCCGCCTTTCAGGCGGCCTTCCGCGCCCTCGAGAAGGGCTACGGCAGGCCCGCCCTGGCCATCGGCTGCGGCGGATCGATCCCGTTCGTGGAGCCGTTCGCCCGCGAGCTGGGCGGCGTGCCGGCGCTGCTAATCGGCGTGGAGGATCCCTACACGAACGCCCACTCGGAGAACGAGAGCCTCTCCCTCTCCGACTTCGACAAGTCGATCCGATCGGCGATCCACCTCTACGAGGAGCTCGCCGCCACCTTGCGCGGCGCGTAGTCCGTCGAAGCGCCGCTCCTCTCCGGGCGGCGTGAACCCGAAGCCTAGAAGGAGCGGTCATGGATATCGTGTCGAAGCCCCTCGAGGAGTACGCCGCCGCCCACTCCAGCCCGCTTCCGCCGCTCCTCGATCGAGTCGCCGCCCGCACCAGGGCGGAGACCTCGGCCCCGCAGATGATGGTCGGCCGTCTCGAGGGAAACGTGCTGGCGATGCTGATCCGCCTCTCTGGCGCCAAGCGGGTGGTCGAGGTGGGCACGTTCACGGGCTACTCGGCCCTGTGCATGGCCAGCGCGCTCCCGGAGGACGGCGAGATCGTCACCTGCGAGCTGAACGATGCGCACGCCGACATCGCCCAGAGCTTCTTCGACGAGAGCGAGCACAGGAAGAAGATCCGTCTGCGCCGCGGAGCGGCGATCGCCACCATGCGCGACCTGCCGGAGGGCTCGTTCGACATGGTCTTCATCGACGCCGACAAGGAGGGATACCCGGCGTACTGGGACGAGGCGATGCGGGTCCTGCGGCCCGGCGGCTTCGTGGTGGCGGACAACGTGCTCTGGAGCGGACAGGTCCTCGATCCCCGGGACGACTCCACCCGGGCGATCGTCGCCTTCAACGAGAAGGTGGCCCGAGATTCGCGGGTCGATCACGTCATGCTCACCGTCCGCGACGGGATGACGATCGCCCGCAAGCGCTGAGAGTTCGTGAATTTATTCACGAACTCTGCGAGCCGAAGGCGAGCGAACGCAAGGAAGAGCCCTGCGCGCGCAGCGCGCGTGAATCAATCGCCTCCGCCTTGCGCGGAGCGATCGATTCACAGGCTCTGACAGGGTCTCCAGAAATCTGCTGCGCGCCCCGCCTGCTTCGTTGGAGCTCCGCTCCGATGCTCACGTACCGGCGTGTACGCTCCGCTTCGGTGCTCGCGCCGCCTCGCATCCGTGGCTGCTCGCGACGATTCCTGGAGACCCTGTGAGCGTCAGCGGCGGCGGATGATCGCGCTGGCCACGGAGGCGAGGGCGCCGGTGCCGTTCACCATGAAGGGCGGCTCCGGCGGGACCGCCGTCCCATGGCCCTGCTCGATCCGCTCGAGTCCCAGCTTGTGCGTCACGAGGGTGCCGCTGGCGACGGAGGTCTCACCCGCGTGTGCGAGCGAGAGCCGTACCGGCACCCGGTAGCATCGGGCCGCCTCCACGAAGCGCAGCGACTCCCCGTCCTCCGCGAGGATCGGGACGTGCTTGATGGGATCGTCGAGGCGCGCGAACAGCGGGGACAGGTCGTACCGGAACACGAGTTTCACCCGCTCGCAGCGCTGGGCGGCGAGGCGGCGGTCGGGGCGCAGCACGCCACGCATGATGTAGCGCAGCCGCACCACGGGGAGCGTCGCGCCGAGATCGGGATGGAGCGGATCCTCCCGGTGCTCCCTCGTGGCGAAGAAGGACTCGCGGGCGCTCAGGAGCTCTACGGCCTCCGAGAGCAGCCGCGGCGTGGTCGTCATGGTGGTGAAGCGTCCCCCGAGGTTCCGGCTGACGCGGGACGCGAGCCAGCCGCGGACGCCGTCCTTGACCCGCTCCCGGACCCCGTAGGTGAGGGCGACGAGCATGGCGACGCCCATCAAGCCGACGCTCAGGCCCGCGAAGCCGTGGCCGCCGATGAGAAAGAGCGCCAGCGGGAACACGGCGAGGCCGCCGAACGCCGCGGCGATGGCCCCGAACAGCGCCTTGAAGCGCGCGTCCGAGAGCTGCGTCCTCACCTGGAGGAAGAGCAGGCCCTGGAAGTGCTTGCGCAGCACGCTCACCCTGGAGACGTACCGCTCGAGCTCCCACGGATCGTCCTTGGTGGGGCTCGCGATCGAGCGCGAGGTTCGCCAGCCGATCTCCTCGCCCAGCTCCTTCGCCAGCGCCGCGCGGATCCGCCTGGCGTCTGCCTCGTACTCCGCGTGCCGGCACCTCGGGCCGAGGAGGTGCTTGGCGATCGCGCTCTCCACCCGGGAGAGGAGCTCGATCACGTGGTTGGAGAGGAACTCCTGGGTGAGCGCGCGCTCCTTGGCGACGTCCTCGGAGTCGCCGGCCCTCGGCTCCCCCAGCTCGAGGCGCATGGCGCGCAGCTCGTCCACCGCCTGGCGAAGCGGCACGAGGACGTCGTCGCCGAGGGTGGGGCTGGCGGCAGCCGACAACAGCGACGACGCCGCGAAGATCACCTTCTCCAGCCGCGCCTGGGTCTCCTTGGCCCGCCTCGCGGCGGCGAGGGCCGCGCGCCGCACCTCGTCCACCCCGGCGAGCTGCCGGGTGATCCCAGCCGGGCCTTCGCCGGGGCTGGAGAGCCTGGCGAGGAGCTGGAGCCGCTCCCAGTGATCGTGCGCGGTCCAGACGTGGGCGGGGATCTCGGCGGACAGGTCGAGGGAGAACTCCTCCGCTTTGTCGGAGGGGAGGGGCAGCTCGGCGATCCACTCCATGCGCGAGGAGTCGTGTACGCCGAGCCTGAGCACCGTCCTTCTTCCCTTCGTCGTGAGCGTGGAGAGAGGCGCAGGGCCCTCTCCCTGCGCCGGTGTCGAAAAACGTAGCACGGAGTCGCAAATTCCCCGACCGATCGACCGGGCGAATCCCCCCGCGCCCCGCCTTTGGATCGCGGGGCGCGCCCGAGGGAAACTTGCGCATTCGGCTTGGGGGCGGCCGAGCCCTCACCGGGGCAGGGCCGCCGCGTGGCCAGCCCGCCGACGCCGGCGGGAGGTCGTCAGTCCGTCGTCGTCGCCATCTCGCCGACGCCCTCGGGCACGAGCTTGCGGGCCGCGTCGCGAAGGGCCGACGCCTTGGTCGGCAGCTCGCCCAGCAGGCCCACGTCGTGGTGCCCGTCCTTGATCCGGTTGCGACCCAGCACCGCCTTGGACGGCGTGCGCAGGTCGGACACCAGGCCTACCCACGAGAAGACCTTGAGCACGTAATACGTCAGGTCGATCTCCCACCAGTAGAAGCCCTGGTTCGCGGTCGACTGGTAGTAGTGGTGGTTGTTGTGCCACCCCTCACCGCAGGTGATGAGCGCCAGGATCGCCGAGTTGCGGCTCGTGTCGGTGGTCACGAAGCGCCGGCGCCCGAACACGTGCGATAGCGAGTTGATCGTGAAGGTGCCGTGCCACAGGAGCACGGTGGAGAGGAAGAAGCCGCCGAAGAGCGCCTGCCATCCCCCGAAGAACCACACGCCCAGGCCGAGGAGCGTCGGAGGCACCAGGTGGAACCGGTTGAGCAACCGCAGCTCCGGGAACTTGGCGAAGTCCTTGATCAGGTCGAAGCGGGTCTCGTCGAACTTGGTGCAGAGGATCCAACCCACGTGGCTCCACCAGAAGCCGCGCTTGGGGGAGTGCACGTCGTCCGGCATGTCCGAGTACTTGTGATGGTGCCGGTGGTGCGCGGCCCACCAGAGCACGCCCTTCTGCGCGGTGGTCGTGGCGCCGAGGGCCATCAGGAACTGCATCACCCGGCCCATCTTGTACGACCGGTGCGAGAAGTACCGGTGGTACGTGGAGGTGAGGAAGAACATCCGCACGTAGTAGAGGCCGACGCAGAGGGCGACGGTCTTCCAGGTCATCCCGAACCAGAAGGCCCCGAGGGCGAGGACGTGGATGAGGATGAAGGGGATCGACTTGATCCAGTCGACCTTCTCGTCTGGGGCGTTGACGTAGGCTGCCTTGGACACGGTCTGTTGCTCTCCTCGAGGCCCGTGGCACGGGCGCGGGTCTGGGCGAGAGCATGGCAACCGTTCGTCATGCCTCTGTCATGGAGGGCGGGGAACGGCCCGTCGGGCGGAAATAGTCCGACCGGGCCGGCGCCCCCCATGACGAGGGTCAACTCTCCGGGACCACCTCCACGCCCACGAGCAGCACCTGCCCGGCGGTCTGTTCATAGACGTCGAAGTACACCGTGCCGCCCAGGTGCAGGGCGTCCCGCAGCGCCTGGAAGTCCAGCTCCACGAAGCCGATCGGCTCGTCGTTGCGGGCGTCCTCGTCCCAGAGGTCCAGGGCGACCATCAGCCGGGTATCGAAGCGCACGCCGCTCCAGCCAGCGCTCGACCGCCAGGTGGGGTCGAAGACGTCGAGCGCCTGCCTGCCGCGGTCGGCGAGGGAGATCGTGTGCCGGTCGTCGTACCGCCAGCCGTCGGTGGAGAGGAAGCCGTAGCCGTAGGGATCGGGGCGCGACCAGCCGGCGCGGCGCTGGGCGTCCATGAAGGAGTAGAGGGAAGAGACGTCGCCCCGGGCGCGGGCCATGTCGAGGTCGTCCCACACCCAGCCGGGCAGGTAGCGATCGGCGTCCCACTCCAGGCCGTCGGTGCGCCCGGGGGCGACGAGGGCGTTCACCGGATAGATGCCGATCCGGGTGGGCTCGCACGTCGCGTCGATGCAGGAGAGGCCGCCGCCGCACTGGGAGTCGTAGCGGCACGACTCGCCCCAGCGGAGGGGATCGCGGGAGGGGCCGGCGCCCTCGTCGTCCCAGTGGTGCACGCCGACCATGCAGCCGGAGAGCGCGAGGGACGAGAGGAGGGCGAGGGCGGGGAGGTGGGCGAGGCGTCGGTTCGTGCTCATGCCCAAGGGACGGGCAGGCGGTCGATTTCTTCAAAGCGAGGCGAAAAAAATCGGCCCCGCCACGAGAGCGGAGCCGACTTCAGCCCGGTCCGACGAAGTTTCAGCTCTTCGGCAGGCCGATCACGGCGCTCTTGCCCATGCCCATCGGGCACTGGAAGGCGATCGGCCCGTCGGCCTTGGGCTCGATCTCGATGGCGACCTCCTCGTTGAGCGGGAGGTCCTTCTCGATCCCGAGCTCCGGAAAGATCACCGAGGTCATGCAGCTCTTCTCCGCCACGCGCACGAACGTGAGGGTGAGGGGCTTGCCGGCCTCGGCCTCGATGCGGGACGGCTCGAAGCCGTCGGCCGTGGCCTTGACCATCACCTTCCCGTCCACTGGCTGCGCGGCGAGGGGCTTCTCGGCGGCCTTCTGGGCGGCGGCAGGGGAGGTCTTGGCGGCGGGCGCGGGCGCCGAGTTCGAAGAGCATCCGGCGACGACGCCGGCTGCGAGGAGGATGGCGGGGATGCGAAGTTTCACGGTTGTCGCTCCTGGTTGTCCGGGCGTCCAAATAGCGGGCGCCGCGCGCGCGATCAAGCCAACCGATGGCAGGTGGACGGACAGCCGCCCGCCTCCGCGCCCGGGGAGGAGCCACCCTCGCTGCGCGCGTCGGGCACGCGAGGGCGAGAAATTCCAGGAACTCGGCGAGTATGTGTCTCGTTTGACAGCGAGCGATCGCCGTCCTACAAATGCGGGCAGCATGCGCCGACGCGTCCCCCTCCTCGCCATGATCGCCGCCTTCGGGGTGCTCCTCCACGCGGGCACCGCCGCCGCGTCGATCTGGTGTGCGATGACGGGGCTGGGCGTCTCGTGCTGCTGCCCGAAGGGCGAGGCCCCGGAGCACGACTCGATCGCTGGCGTCTCCGACCTCTGCTGCCGTGACGCCCTCCAGGCGCCGGTGGTAGATGGCGCCGGCCACGCCCCGGCTCCCATGCCCACGCTGGCCCTCGTCCCCTGGGACGAGCCGTACCAGCCACCGCATCCCGGCGACGGCGAGGCGCTGGACGTCCCCGTCCTGCCGACCTCCGCGCCGCTGGCCACGCTCGCGACGATCGTCATCGTTCGCTGAGAGCCGCCGTCCCGCCCCACGTGTGTCTTCGAGCCTTCGCGCTCGTGACTTTCGTGAGCGGGGTGCGCCCGGGCTCCTGATCGCGTCGCGCGCCCGCCTCGGAATCACGCGTGAAGACTCCCCCGAAACATCGGCCTCCCCGTGCGGGGAAGCGGAGTCGAAATGCGCGTACCACTTGGAATCTTCATCGTGACACCGCTGCTCCTGTCGCCGGCCTTCGCCGGCGCGCAGGAGCAGACGATCCTCCTCGAACCCCTCGTCGGCGAGATCCTGCGGGACAACCGCGAGCTCGCCGCCTTCGAGTCGACCGCCAAGGCCGCCGGCGAACGATCGGTGGCCGCAGGCGCCTTCCCGGCGCCGACGGTCGGCTTCGCCGTCCGCAGCGTCCCCGTCCCGTCGTTCTCGTTCACGGAGGACGAGATGACGATGGCTGAGGTGATGATCAGCCAGCGCATCCCCTGGTTCGGCAAGCGCGAGCTGCGCCGCGAAGCGGAGGGGAAGGTGGCAGACGCCACCGCCCGCACCGCCGAAGCCGCGAAGCTCGAGCTGGCCGAGGCAGCGGTGGACGCCTACGCGGGCCTGTGGCTGAGCCTCGCCTCCCGCGAGGTCATCGATCGGCAGGCGGCCGATCTGCAGCGGCTCGCGACCCTCGCCAGGTCGCGGCTCGCTTCGGGCGGCGAGAAGCAGGCCGACGTGCTCCGCGCCCAGATGGAGGTTGCGCGGATCCGCGTGCCGCTCCTTCAGCTCCGCCAGGAGGAGGCGAGGCAGCGCGCGACCCTGGGCGCGCTGCTCTCCCGGGGCGAGCCGCTGGGCGGATCCCCCGAGCTCCCGTCGAGCAGCGCGCTGCCCTCCGAGGCCGAGCTGTTCACGTCGATCGAGGCGCACCCCGAGCTCGCGGCGCTCTCGGTGGAGGAGGAGCGGGCGAAGCTCGACGCGCGCCTCGCGTCCAAGGACAAGTGGCCGGATCCCGAGGTGGGGGTGGCGTACGGCTTTCGCGCCGGCCTGCCCGACATGGTGAGCGCGGAGGTGTCGATCCCGCTGCCGATCTTCGCCGGCTCCGACCAGGATCGCCGCGCCGCGGCGGCCCGCGCCGACGCGAGGGCTGCCGCCAACAAGCGGGAGGCGCGCAGGTCGACGCTCCTCGGCGAGGCCCGCGCGGCCTACGCGGCGGCGGAGGCCCTCGCGGAGCGGCTCGCCGTCTACGAGGACGAGATCCTCCCCCGCGCCCGCCTCACGGTCCAGTCCGCCACCGGCGCGTTCCAGTCGGGAGGCGTGGACTTCCTCACGGTGCTGGACGCCCAGGTTCGCAGGAACGGCGAGGAACTCGACGCCATGCGCACCCGCGCCGAGCTCCTCCGGGCCAAGGCCCGGCTGGCCCGCGCCGCAGGCTCCCTCTCTTTCCTCTTTCCTTCGGAAGGTCGCCATGAGTGAGAACAAAGAGCACATGAACGCCGGCGAGCGGGAGCCCTCGGGCACACGGATCGCCTCCGCCCTGCGGTGGGGCATGCTCGCCATGGCGCTGCTCGGCGCCGGCTGGGCGGTCGCCTCCTTCGTCGTGGACTCGGGCGGCCACACCCACGCCGACGCCCGCTACCACTGCCCGATGCACCCGACCGTGGTGTCGGATCGACCGGGCTCCTGCCCGATCTGCGGGATGGATCTGGTGCCGATCGAGGAAGGAGGGACGCACGCCCACGTCGAGGCGGCGGACGACAACGCGTCGATCCGCGCCGCTGCCGAGAAGCTCGGGGCGAAGCCGGGGCAGTGGATCTGCCCCATGCCCGAGGACGGCGTCGTGCGGGACGAGCCCGGGCGCTGCGAGATCTGCGGCATGTCGCTGGTCCAGGTGCCCGGCGCCGAGCGCCGTGACGAGGGGCCGGCGCTGTACAGCTGCCCGATGCACCCCGAGGTCGAGCACGAGGGGCCTGGGAAGTGCCCGAGGTGCGGCATGTACCTGGTGCGCAAGGAGGACGCCGCCGGGGCCCCGCACGACCACGCGGCCCACGCGGCCCACGCGCCGGTGGAAGCGGCGGCGCCTGCGGAGAGGAAGGGCGTGCCGGGCCTCGGTCCGGTGGTGATCCACGCCGACCGGCTCGCCCGCATCGGCGTGCGCACGGCAGCGGCAGAGCGGGGCCGCCTCGAGAGCCAGGTGCGCACGGTGGGCGTGGTGACGCCCGACGAGCGCAAGCGCTACGTGGTGCAGGCGCGGTTCTCCGGTTGGATCGAAGAGCTCCTGGTGGACGAGACCGGCGCCATGGTGAAGGCGGGGCAGCCCCTCGCCCGGATCTACAGCCCGGAGCTGCACCAGGCGCAGGTGGACTACCTGCAGGCCCGCGGCCTCGGCCCCGAGCTGCGGGACGCCGCCGAGCAGCGCCTGCGCCTCCTCGGCATCGCCCAGGCCGACATCGACGCCTTGCGCAGGGCGGGCAGGGCCCAGCGGACGATGGTCCTGCGGGCGCCTGGCGCGGGCCACGTGCTGCGCAAGGACGCGGTCGCCGGATCCTACGTGTCGCCCGGCGCCGCGCTCTTCGAGGTGGCGGACCTGTCGAGGGTGTGGGTGGTCGCCGACGTCTTCGAGCAGGAGATCGCGCGGGTGCGGGTGGGGGCGGACGCGACGTTCGGCGCGCCCTCGGTGCCCGGCGATCGCTTCGTCGGCAAGGTCAGCTTCGTCTACCCGACGGTGGATCCATCGACCCGCACCATGAAAGTGCGCCTCGAGATCGACAACCCGGCGATCGCCCTTCGCCCGGGCATGTTCGGGGACGTGCGCCTCGACGTCGACGCTCCCCCCGGGATCATCGTCCCCCGCGACGCCGTCATCGACGGCGGCGAGCACGTCTACGCGCTGGTGGCCGAGGGAGGCGGCCGGTTCGCGCCGCGGGAGGTGCACGTCACCGGACGCGCCGGTGACCACGTGATGGTGGTGGGCCTCGACGAGGGCGAGCAGGTGGTGGTGTCGGCAGGCTTCTTCATCGACTCCGAGAGCCGGCTCCGCTCCGCCCTCGAGGGCATGGGTGACGGGCAGGCCGCCGGCCACGCGCACGGAGGTACCCCGTGATCGAGAGGCTGATAGAGCTGTGCGCGCGGCACAAGGCGTTCGTCGTCGCGCTGGCGGCGTTCGGGGCGGTGATCGCCTGGGACTCGATCCGCAAGGCTCCCCTCGACGCCATTCCGGACCTCTCCGATCCTCAGGTGATCATCTTCACCGACTGGATGGGCCGGAGCCCCGGCCTCGTGGAGGATCAGGTCACCTACCCGATCACCACGGCGCTCCTCTCCGCGCCCCACGTCACCGACGTGCGCGGCTACTCCATGTTCGGGATGAGCTTCGTCCACGTGCTCTTCGACGAGGGCACCGACGTGTACTGGGCCCGCAGCCGCGTGCTCGAGTACCTCTCCTCGCTCCGCGGCTCGCTGCCGGACGGCGTCGAGCCGCGGCTGGGGCCCGACGCCACCGGCGTGGGCTGGGTGTACCAGTACGCCCTGGTGGATCGCAGCGGCAAGCACGACCTCGCCGACCTGCGCAGCTACCAGGACTTCACCCTGCGCTACGCGATCGGCTCGGTGCCGGGCGTCGCCGAGGTGGCGAGCGTCGGCGGCTACCAGAAGCAGTACCAGGTCACGGTGGATCCGAACCGGCTCCGCGCCTACGGGATCACCCTCGCCGAGGTGGGCGACGCCATCCGCCGCTCGAACGGCGACGTGGGCGGCCGCATCCTGGAGATGAGCGGCAGGGAGTACTTCGTCAGGGGCAGGGGCTACGCCGGGAGCCTGCGCGACATCGAGACGGTGGCGGTGCGGGCCTCCGCCGGTGGAACGCCGATCCTCGTGCGGGATCTGGGCACGGTGGCCTACGGCGGCGACATCCGCCGGGGCGTCGCCGAGCTGGACGGAGAGGGCGAGGCGGTGGGCGCGATCGTGGTGATGCGCCACGGCGAGAACGCCTTGAGCGTGATCGAGCGGGTGAAGGAGAAGATCGAGGAGCTGCGCCCGTCGCTCCCCGAGGGGGTCGAGATCGTCCCGGTCTACGACCGCTCGCAGCTCATCGGCAAGGCCGTCGAGACCCTCACGCACACGCTGGCGGAGGAGGGGCTCGTCGTCGGGCTCGTGATCTTCCTCTTCCTGCTCCACTTCCGGAGTTCGCTGGTGCCGATCCTGGTCCTGCCGATCTCCGTGGCCTTCGCCTTCATCCCGATGCGGTTGATGGGGATCTCGTCGAACATCATGAGCCTGGGCGGGATCGCGATCGCCATCGGCGCCATGGTGGACGCGTCGATCGTGCTGGTGGAGAACGCCCACAAGAAGCTGGAGCGGGCGGGCCCGGTCACGGGCGCCGAGCGCGCGCGGATCATCGTCGAGGCGGCCAAGGAGGTCGGTCCCGCGATCTTCTTCTCGCTGCTGGTGGTGACGGTCTCGTTCCTGCCCGTCTTCGCCCTCGAAGGGCAGCCGGGGCGCCTCTTCAAGCCGCTGGCCTACACCAAGACCTTCGCCATGTTCTTCTCGGCGGTCCTCGCGGTGACCCTGGCTCCGGCGCTGATGGTGCTGCTCATCCGCGGCCGCATCCACTCCGAGGAGAAGCACCCGGTCTCGCGCTTCCTCATCCGGATCTACGAGCCCTTCGTCTTCGTGGCGCTGCGCAACCCCAAGACGACCATCGCCATCGGCGCGGCGGCGGTGCTCTCCGCCGTGCCGCTGGTCCCGCGGCTCGGCTCGGAGTTCATGCCGACGATGGATGAGGGCGATCTGCTGTTCATGCCCACCACGTTCCCCAACGTGTCGATCGAGGAGGTGAAGGGGGCGCTGCAGCGGCAGGACCGCATCCTGAAGTCGTTCCCGGAGGTGATCTCGGTGTTCGGCAAGGCGGGGCGGGCGGAGACCGCCACCGATCCTGCGCCGCTGTCCATGGTGGAGACGGTGGTGCGGCTGCGCGACCGCAGCGAGTGGCGGATGGTGCCGCAGGAGCGGTGGTGGAGCTCGTGGGCGCCCGGCTTCTCCGCGCCGGCCTTCCGGATCGTTTGGCCGGACGAGCGGCGGATCACCACGGACGAGCTCTTCGGGCTCATGAACGACGCGGTGGCCATGCCCGGCTGGACGAACGCGCTCACGATGCCGATCAAGACCCGGATCGACATGCTCACCACCGGCGTCCGCACGCCGGTGGGCATCAAGATCTTCGGCAACGATCTGGACGAGATCGAGAAGGCCGGCGTCGAGCTGGAGTCCCTCCTCTCGTCCGTCCCCGGGACGAGGAGCTCCTTCTTCGAGCGGAGCCTCGGCGGCCTGTACGTCGACGTCGTCCCCGATCGCGACGCCCTCGCCCGCTACGGCCTCACCATCGCCGACGTGAACGAGGTGATCGAGCTGGCGGTCGGCGGCGATCCGATCACGACGACGGTCGAGGGGCGAGGGCGCTTCACCATCAACGTCCGCTATCCGCGGGATCTCCGCGACGACCCGGAGCGGCTGCGCGAGGTGCTCGTCCCCGTGACCCGCGCGGGCCTCGACACGTCGCTGCTGCCCCCAGAGCTCCACATCGCGGGGCTGGCCGGCGCCGAGCTCGTCCACGTGCCCCTCGGACAGCTCGCCGAGGTGAAGGTGGTCACCGGGCCTCCGATGATCCGCAACGAGAACGGCATGCTGGCCGGCTACCTCTTCCTCGACGTGGATCAGTCCCGCACCGACATCGGCGGCTACGTGAACGCGGCGAAGGAGCGGGTGGAGCAGGCGCGGGCCGACGGCAGCCTGCACCTGCCGCAGGGCACGATCCTCAAGTGGACCGGCGAGTACGAGCTGATGGAGCGGATGGCCGCGAAGATGAAGGTCGTGATCCCGTTCACCCTCGCCCTCATCGTGCTCCTGCTCTTCCTCCACTTCCGCAACCTGGTGGAGACGCTGATCGTGCTGCTGTCGGTGCCGTTCGCGATGGTCGGGAGCATCTGGCTGCTCTGGCTCCTGGACTACCGCCTCTCGACGGCGGTCTACATCGGCATGATCGCGCTGGTGGGCCTGGCCGCCGAGACGGGGATCGTGATGATCACCTACCTCGACCGCGCCTACCTGCAGCGAAAGGCCGAGGGCCGGATCCGCACGCTGGCGGACATCGCCGACGCCCATCGGGAAGGGACGGTGCAGCGGGTGCGGCCCAAGCTGATGACGGTGGCGACCACCGCCGTGGGCCTGGTGCCGATCCTGTGGTCCACCGGGGCCGGCGCGGACGTGATGAAGCGGATCGCCGCGCCGATGGTGGGCGGCCTGATCACCTCGGTCTTCCTCACGCTGGAGATCATCCCCGTGGTCTACACCTACTGGCGCCACGCGCAGCTGAAGGCGGAGCAGCGCCGGGGCGAGGGGTCCCACGGGCTCCCGCAGGCCGAGGAAGGCGCGGCGTAGCGCGGTCCCGACGAGGCACGAGATCCCCCGGCCCGCCGCCGGGGGATCGCCCGGTCCGCGGGGCGGCTGGTGCAGGAGGCGCGGCGCCGCACGACCCTTTGGCGAGGAACGAACCCTCGCAAGGAGGCCGGGGCGATGAGAGGACTACGAAGGCTGGGTTGGGTGGCGCTGGGTTGCGGCTTCATGCTTGCGCCGGCGATCGTCGTGGCGGCGCCGCCGAGCGCGGGCCAGGGCCAGCAGGACCAGCAGGGGAGCGAGGGCATGCCCCCCGATCAGTCGGCGGCCTGCCCGATGATGGACGCGTCGAGCGCCATGCAGCAGGCGATGAAGGAGGGCGCGCAGGTGCGCGTCGAGAACACGCCTGACGGGGCGATCGTCCGCTTCGCGGCGCCGAGCGGGAACCAGCAGGCGCTGCAGGATTCGCGCTCCGCCGCCCAGCAGCTCGCGGACGCCGCCCAGGCCGGGTGTGCGTGTCCCGGCGGCATGCATGCGCCGCAGGGGCAGCAGCGGCAGGGGCAGCCCAGCGGCGGCATGCCTGGCGGCGGCATGCAGCCGGGCGGCGAGTAGCGATCCGACCTCCCGTCCGCGGATGATCCGGCGGCGTCTCCTTCCTCGGGGACGCCGCTTTTTTTCCCGTTCGCCTCCAGACGGCACGGGCGCCGGTTCGGGTGGCAATCGAGCCGGCGGAAAGGTAGGAACGCGGCTCCCCACCCGCCTGCCGAGAGACGGCGGGCGCCAGGTCGTGTCTCGGATGGTCTCGATGGACGAACGGATGGGCTTCTTCGCCCGCCTCTGGATGATGTTCTGGCTCCCTTGGAAGGTGCTCTTCGACCCTCCCGCCGCGGAGGCGGTCCGCGCCGCGCTGCCGCCGAAGGGGGGCGCGCCCGCCCTGCCGCCCGTCGAGGAGAAGCGCGAGGAGAGACCCGCCGCGAAGCCCGCGGAGGAAGGCGACCGGGCCGTCGCTCCGGCGCTGCACCTCCTCTCGATCCTGCAGCGCGACGGGAGGCTGGTCGACTTCCTCCAGGAGGACATCGCCGGCGCCACCGACGATCAGGTGGGCGCGGCGGCGCGCGTGGTGCACGAGGGCTGCCGCAAGTCGCTCGCCCGCTACGTGGTCCTCGCTCCCGTTCGGCAGGAGGAGGAGGGCGCGCCCGTGCGAGTCCCTGCCGGCTTCGATCCCGCCGAGGTGCGCCTCACCGGCAACGTCAGCGGGCAGCCGCCGTTCCAGGGACGGCTGGCCCACGCCGGGTGGCGGGCGGTCGAGGTGAAGCTCCCCACCTTCGCCCCCGGCCAGGATCCTTCCGTGATCGCTCCCGCCGAGGTGGAGGTGTAGCGTGGCGTCCCCCCTCGTCCTCGGTCTGGATCTCGGCACCACCAACGTCGGCCTCGCCCATGGCGCCGCGGAAGGAGAGGCGCCGCCGGCGACCTTCCCGATCCCGCAGGTGGTCCACGCTGGCGAGGCGGCGGAGCGCGAGCTCCTGCCATCGTTCCTCTACCTCCCGGGCGAGGTGGAGCTCCCGGCGGGTAGCCTCGCGCTCCCGTGGGATCCCGATCGCGCCTACGCGGTGGGCGCATTCGCGAGGGAGCAGGGGACGCGGGTGCCGGCGAGGCTCGTCTCGTCCGCCAAGAGCTGGCTCTCCCACGCCGGCGTCGACAGGCGCTCTCCGATCCTCCCGTGGTCCGCGCCGGAGGAGGTGGCGAAGGTCTCGCCCGTGGACGCGACCTCGCGGTACCTCGCCCACGTGAAGGAGGCCTGGAACGCGGCGCATCCCGACGAGCGGCTCGAGGATCAGGATCTCGTCCTCACCGTGCCGGCGTCGTTCGACGCGGTGGCGCGGGAGCTCACGGTGGAGGCGGCCCACGCCGCGGGGATCGGCGCCCACCTCACCCTCCTCGAGGAGCCGCAGGCGGCGCTCTACGCCTGGGTCGCGTCGAGCGGCGACGCCTGGCGCAAGCAGGTGAAGCCCGGCGATCTCATCCTCGTCTGCGACGTGGGCGGCGGCACCGTCGACTTCTCGCTCATCGCCGTGATGGAGGAGGAGGGAGCGCTCCAGCTCTCCCGCGTCGCTGTCGGCGATCACATCCTCCTCGGCGGCGACAACATGGACCTCGCCCTCGCGTACGCGGTGCGCGCGAGGCTCGAGGCCGAGGGGAAGGCGCTGGACGACTGGCAGCTCCGGGCCCTCACCCACGGCTGCCGCGTGGCGAAGGAGGCGCTCTTCGCGGATCCGTCGCTGGACGCGGCGCCGGTCGTGATCCCGGGCAGGGGCAGCAAGCTCATCGGGGGCACCATCCGCTCCGAGCTGCGCCGCGCGGAGCTCGAGTCGACGCTGGTGGACGGCTTCTTTCCGAAGGTCTCCGCCGCCGACAGGCCCGCCGTGCAGCGCCGCCTCGGCCTCACGGCGCTCGGTCTGCCCTACGCCCACGACCCCGCGATCACCCGCCACCTCGCAGCGTTTCTCGGCCGGCACGCTGGCGCGTCCGCATCGCTGCCGCCCGGCGTCCATGCCGAGGGGCGCACCTTCCTGCACCCGACGGCGCTGCTGTTCAACGGCGGCGTGACCAAGGCCGCCCTCCTGCGCGAGCGCGTGGTCGAGGTCCTCGACTCCTGGATCGAGGCGGAGGGCGGCGAGAAGGTCGCGGTGCTGGAGGGAGGTGATCCCGATCTAGCGGTGGCGAAGGGCGCGGCGTACTTCGGCCGGGTCCGCAGGGGAGCGGGCCTTCGGATCAGGGGCGGCACGGCGCGGTCGTACTACGTGGGCATGGAGCGCGCCGAGCTGGCGGTGCCCGGCGTGCCGCCGCGGATCGACGCGGTGTGCGTGGCGCCCTTCGGCATGGAGGAGGGCAGCGAGACCCGGCTCCCCGAGGCGCTCGGCCTCCTGGTGGGCGAGCCCGCGGCCTTCCGCTTCTTCGCCTCGTCGACGCGGCGCGACGACACGGTCGGGGAGAAGGTGGACCCCTCCGACCTCGAGGAGCTCACGCCGATCGAGACCACCCTGCAGGGCGCGCAGGGGCAGGTGGTCCCGGTCGAGCTCCACGCGAGGGTGACCGAGGTGGGCACGCTCGAGCTCTCGGCGGTCGAGCAGGCGAGCGGCCAGCGCTGGCGCCTCGAGTACGACGTGCGCGGGACCTGAAGCTCCGGGACGCGACGAGCGCGAAGCCGAGAACCCCCAAGGACCCCGCGCCCGCTCGCTGGGCCGTGAACCCGTATGAAAACCGACCGAGCGAGGGTGCCGGTTGCGGAACGCGTCCGCGAAGCGAAAGTTGCAGGGGTGATCGCGGGGGCGCCATGGATTCATGGCGTCGCCCGGCGAGCTTTCATGCAACGCAAGCCCTCCCAACGAGGTGGGAGGCGCGCCGAGGGAGCGTTCGATGGTCTGCAGGCACCTGAGCCAAATCCGTCACGTGGGGCCGCGTGCGGCCGGCTGCGAGGAATGCCTGGAGACCGGCCAAGAGTGGGTCTCGCTGCGGCTGTGTCTGTCCTGCGGACACGTCGGGTGCTGCGACAGCTCGCCCGGGCGCCACGCCCGCGCCCACCACGAACAGACCAAGCACCCGATCATCCGCTCGTTCGGCGCCGAGGACGACTGGGCGTGGTGCTACGTCGACGACGCCTACCTGGACACCGAGGGGATCGATCAGGCGCTGGAGGCGGGGCACCGGCACGAGTGCAGGCGCCTGGCCGCGGAGGCGGCGGGCTTCGAGCTCCCGCCGATCCGCGGCTGGTTGCACGTCTGAATTCACGCCAGGCGCCGTGGACGCCTGGCTCAGCGAGACGGCGGCGCAGGCCCCTTAGAACGGATCTTCGCTGCGAATGGGGATCGCCACCGGCCAGGGCAGGGGCGAGAGGCCGAACGTCCAGCCGCCCCCCAGGTGGCCGCTGGCGTTGCTGCCCCAGCAGTGCGCCGCGCCGTCCGTCGTCAGGCCGCACGTCGTGTTGTTCGACGCCGACATCGAGACGAACGCGTGCCCGCCCGAGACGGGGACCGGCGTGGGGCCTCCGTCAGCCGGATCGGCCGAGCCGAGCTGCCCGTCGTCGCCGTTCCCGAAGCACCAGGTCTCACCGCCCCGATCGACCGCGCAGGTGTGGTGCGCGCCTGTCGCGATCGCGTCGAAGGCGTGGCCGCCATGGACGAGCAAGGGCTCGCTCGAGGTCCACTCGAAGTCGGAGGGGTTCGGGGCGCCGAGCTGGCCCGAGTAGTTGTTGCCCCAGCACCACGCCTCGCCGTCAGCGGTGAGGCCGCAGTAGTGGCTGGCCGAGCCGGCGAGCGCCACGAAGGAGTGGCCGCCCACGACCGCCACGGGATCGCTCGATTCGAAGTTCGAGCCTCCGTCACCGAGCGTGCCCTGGTCGTTGGCGCCCCAGCACCAGGCCGCGCCGTCCTCGTCCAGGGCGCAGGTGCTCGAGAGCGTCGCGGAGATGGTGGTGAAGACGTGGCCGCCCGGCACCGCGGCTGGGCTTCGCACCTCCCACTCGCCCGCCACGCCCGCCTGGCCGTTGAAGTTTCCGCCCCAGCACCAGGCGGCGCCGGCGCCGTCGAGAGCGCAGGTGTGGTCGCCGCCGGCGCTGATCGCCACGAAAGCGTGGAAGCCGCCCACGGGAACTGGAGCGTACGAGCCGGGCACGCGCTCCTCGCCTTCGTCGACCCCGAGCTGGCCGGACCCGTTCAGCCCCCAGCACCAAGCGTCGCCGTTCGCCTCGATGGCGCACGTGTGGCTGTCGCCGGAGGAGATCGAGGTGTACGAGCGCGCTCCGTCCGCGAGCATCGGAGCCCCGTAGTCCAGGCCCTCCAAAGGCTCGAAGCCGAGCTGGCCCCAGTAGTTCCAGCCCCAGCACCACGCCGAGCCGCCGCCGTCCAGCGCGCAGGCATGGCTCGCGCCAACGTCGATCGCGAGGAACCCCGCGCCGGTGGGGACGTCCCCGGCCACCTGGATCACGACCATCGCCTCGCTGCCCGGTGTCCCCGCGGTGGCCGAGACCCGCACCCAGGCGGTTCCGGGTCCCTCCGCCACGATCGTCCCGTCCTCCGCCACGGTGGCGACGAATGGGTTCGCGGTCTCCACGAAGAACTCGGCATCGGCGATCGGGGCGTCGTCGAAGTCGAAGGCCTGGGCCGTGACGGTGGCGGTCTCGCCGGGTTCCAACGAGAGCGCCTGCGGGTCGGCGACCACCCTGGCGACCAGCGCGGGGTCGACGAAGACGGGGACCGATGCGGTGAGGGCGTTCGAATCGAGCCACACGACGGTCTCTCCCACGCCGACGGCGACGAGGTGGCCGTCCTGGTCGATCTCGACGACGCTCTCGTCGTCGCTGCGCCAGGTCATCGACCAGCGGACCGGGAACAGCTCCTCATTGGGGCCAACGACGAAGCCCTTCAGGACGCGCGTGTCGCCCTTGTGCATGAAGTTGCATCCTCCTGCACAGAAGCCGTCGAACTGGATGACCATCTCGGTGAAGTTGTAGTCGCCGCCTCCGCCGCCCGCGCCGCCGGCGCCCGCGTCGCCGCCCGTGCCGCCGGAGCCCGCGGTTCCGCCGCCCGAACCTGCATCGCCGCCTCCGCTGCCGGCCGTGCCCCCGCCTCCCGTGCCCCCGCCTCCCGTGCCTCCCGTGCCTCCCGTGCCGTCGGACGAACCGTCGGATCCGCCGCAAGCCGCGGCGAAGACGATGGCGACCACTGCGAGCGTCTTGCGAATCATGATCGATCCCCGTTTGTGGTGCCGTCCCCCACGGACGGAGACGACAGGATCCCCAAAGATCCGCTCCGGTGTCCAGCCTGCTTGCATCGCGGGCTCCGTCGTTCCAAATAGCGCGGTTCGCGAACGGAGGAGCGATGGCGGCGAAATTCGTGGTGGGCATCGATTTGGGGACGACCCACTCGGCGGTGGCCTTCGCCCGGATCGGCCAGCGCGCCCTCGACGTCTTCCCGGTGCCGCAGCTCGTCGCGCCCGGCGAGGCTGCTGCGCTTCCGCTCTTGCCTTCTGCGATCTACCTGCCGGCCGAGGGCGAGCTCCCGGCGGGCGGGACGAAGCTCCCCTGGGGCGAGGCGCCGTACGTGGTCGGCGAGCTCGCCAGGCGGCTCGGCGGGAAGGTGCCCGATCGCCTGGTGTCGTCCGCGAAGAGCTGGCTCTCCCACGCCGGCGTCGATCGTGAGGCGAAGATCCTGCCTTGGGCCGCTCCCGCCGACGTGCCGAGGCTCTCCCCCGTGGACGCGACGGCGCGCCTCCTCGCGCACATGCGGGCGGCGTGGGATCACGCCCACCCCGACGCCCCCTTGCGCGCGCAGGAGCTCGTCGTCACGCTGCCCGCGTCGTTCGACGACGTGGCGCGAGAGCTCACCGTGCGGGCCCTGCGCGACGCGGGCCTGCCGAACGCCCGCCTCCTCGAGGAGCCCCAGGCGGCGTTCTACGACTTCATCTACCAGCACGAGGCGTCGCTCGCCGACGCGCTGGGCGACGCGCGGATCGTCCTCGTCGTCGACGTGGGCGGCGGCACCACCGACCTCACCCTGGTGCGGATCGTGAGGCAGCCAGCGGGGCCGCCGAAGATCGAGCGCATCGCCGTGGGCGAGCATCTGGTGCTGGGCGGCGACAACATGGACCTCGCCCTGGCCCGGCACGTGGAGGAGCGGCTGGGGGACGAGAGGCTCGACGCCGCGCGGGTGTCGGCCCTCGTGCAGGCTTGCAGGATCGCGAAGGAGACGCTGCTCTCCGGCCGCGGCCCCGAGCGCTACGGCATCTCGGTGCTGGGGCGGGGGGCGAAGCTTTTGGGCGGCGCCCGCACCGTGCAGCTCGAGGCGGACGACGCGGGGCGGGTCCTCCTCGACGGCTTCCTGCCCCTCACCAGGCCCGACGAGATCCCCGCGCGGCGCGGCAGGGTGGCGCTGTCGGAGCTGGGCCTCCCGTACGCGTCCGACCCGGCGATCTCCCGGCACGTCTGCGGGTTCCTGCGCCGCCACGCCCAGGCAGCGGCAGAGGGCGGCGTCACGGTGCACGCCGGTCTCCCGAGGCCCGACGCGCTGCTGCTGAACGGCGGGCCCTTCAACGCGCCGGCCGTCCGCGAGCGCCTCGCGCAGGTGCTCGAGGGGTGGTTCCCGGGCGAGCCGGTCCCGGTCCTCGGACACGAGTCGCTGGACCTCGCCGTGGCGAGGGGCGCGGCGTACTACGGCCTGGTGCGCCGGGGCTTCGGCGTACGCATCGCAGGCGGATCGCCCCGCGCGTACTACGTGGGCGTGGAGGGGAAGGGCGGCGCCCGCAGCGCGCTGTGCGTGGTGCCCCGTGGCCTCGAGGAGGGCGCGCGGGTCTCCATCGAGTCCCCCACCTTCGACCTGCTCGTCGATCGCCCGGCGACGTTCCCGCTGTACTCGTCCACCGGCGATCGGATGGACGCGCCGGGCGACGTGGTGGCCGTGGACGACGAGCTCGATCCGCTGCCGCCGCTCCACACCGTGCTGCGGCTGGGCGAGGGCGCGGGCAAGACGGAGAGCCTCGCGGTCCACCTCGACGCCGCGCTCACCGAACTGGGTACCCTCGAGCTCCACCTGCGCACGGCCCGGCCTCCCGAGCGGCGGTGGCGGCTGGAGTTCGCCCTCCGCGGCGGCGGGGGCGGCGGCGCGGTGGCGCCGATCGATCGGCTCCCCAGGCGCTTCGACGAGGCGAAGGGCCTCCTCGAGCGCGCCTACGGCAAGTCGGCGCAGGCGGTCGAGCCCCGGGAGATCAAGGGGCTGTGGCGCGCGCTCGAGAAGATCCTCGGCGATCGCGACGGCTGGTCCTCCGCGGTGAACCGCGAGCTGTGGGGCGTGGTCTTCGGCGGGGCGCAGAAGCGCCGGCGCAGCGCCGATCACGAGCGCGTGTTCTTCCAGCTCGCCGGCTTCTGCCTGCGTCCCGGGTTCGGCGCCCCCCTCGACGAGTGGCGGGTGGGAGAGCTGTGGAAGATCTTCCAACCTGGCGTGCAGTACGTCACCGAGAAGGCCAACTGGTCGGAGTGGTGGATCCTGTGGCGGCGGGTGGCCGGCGGCCTGGACACGGGCCAGCACCGGCAGATCCTCGATCGGATCCGCCCTTGGCTCGAGCCGCCGAAGGGGCGTTTTCCGTCGAAGCCGAAGGGGCCCAAGGCGGAGGGGTTCGACGAGATGGTCCGGCTGCTCGCTTCGCTCGAGAGGCTGCCCGCCGGGAACAAGGTGGAGGCCGGGAGCTGGATCCTCGCGCGGCTGGAGAAGGAGCGCGGCTCGTGGTGGCCCCTCGGGCGCCTGGGCGCCCGCGCGCCCTTCTTCGGGAGCGCGCACGACGTGGTTCCCGCCGACGTGGCATCCGGTTGGCTGGAAGCTCTGCTGCGCCTGGACTGGAAGAAGGCCGAAGGGGCGTCGTTCGCCGCGGCGCAGATCGCGCGTCGCACCGGCGATCGCGCGCGGGATCTGCCCGACGACCTCAGGGAGCAGGTGGCGCAGCGTCTCGCCGCCGCGGGGGCGCCGGCGACGTGGGTCGCCATGGTGCGGGAGGTCGGCGAATTGACCACCCAGGACGAGATGCGGGTGTTCGGCGACACGCTCCCCGCCGGCCTGCGCCTGGCTTGAGCCCGGCGCCCGCGCCCCGTCTGCGAGGGCCGGGGCATTGTCCTTCGCCCCGCGATTGTTTGTGCGATTGATCTTGCGGGCGTTTGATTGTAGACGCGCGCTGCCTTACCCCCCCGCACGCCGCCGGCAGCCAACCCAGCCGACCCGAGGTGACCTACGTTGAACGCCGTTCCCCGCAAGTGGACGATCGCCGACTCCACCGAGACCTATGAGATTCGCACCTGGGGCACTCCCTTCTTCGGCGTCAACGAGAAGGGGCATGTCGCCATCCACCCCGACGGACCGAGCGGTCCCTCCGCCGATCTCAAGGAGCTCGTGGACGAGGTGAGGCGCCGGGGCATCGGCCTCCCGCTCCTGCTGCGGTTCACCGACATCCTGCGCAAGCGCGTGGCCGAGCTGAACGAGTCGTTCGGCAAGGCGATCGCCGAGTACGGCTACGAGTCGGAGTACCGCGGCGTCTATCCGATCAAGGTCAACCAGGTGGGGAACGTGGTGGCCGAGATCCTGCGGGCCGGGCGGCCCTACCACTACGGCCTCGAGGCGGGATCCAAGCCCGAGCTCCTCGCGGTGATGGCGCTGCTGGAGGACCCCGACGCGCTGATCATCTGCAACGGCTACAAGGACGAGGAGTACGTCGAGTCCGCGCTGCTCGCCTCCAAGCTCGATCGGAAGGTGATCCTCGTGGTCGAGAAGCTCTCGGAGCTGCCGCTCATCGCCGCGGTCTCCGAGAAGCTCGGCGTGCGCCCGCGCATCGGCATCCGGGTCAAGCTGTCGTCCCGCGGCTCGGGGCGCTGGGAGGCCTCCGGCGGCGATCGCTCCAAGTTCGGCCTGAGCTCCTCCGAGATCATCGAGGCCATGTCGTTCATGCGGGAGAGGAACCTCCTCGACTGCTTCGAGCTCCTCCACTTCCACCTCGGCTCCCAGATCAGCGCCATCCGCTCGTTCAAGAACGCGCTGCGCGAGGCGGGCCGGTTCTACGTCGAGCTGTCGAAGGCGGGCGCGCCCCTGCGGTACTTCGACGTGGGCGGCGGCCTGGGCGTCGACTACGACGGCTCCCAGACCAACTTCGCGTCGTCGATGAACTACACGATGCAGGAGTACGCCAACGACATCGTGTACGCGCTCAAGGAGATCTGCGACGGCGCGGGCGTGCCCCACCCGTACATCGTCTCCGAGTCCGGACGAGCGGTGGTCGCGCACCACGCGGTGCTGGTGATCGACGTCCTCGGCACGAACGAGTTCGAGAACCGCCCGGTCCCCGACTCGATCCCCGACGACGCCGCGCAGGTGGTGAAGAACCTCTTCGCCACCTACAAGGAGGTCACCCGCAAGAACCTGCAGGAGGCCTACCACGACGCCGCGGATCTCAAGGACGAGACCCTCCAGCTCTTCAGCCTCGGCCACCTCTCCCTCGATCAGCGGGTGATGGCGGAGAACATCTTCTGGAGCCTCACCCACAAGATCATGCGGCTGGCGAAGGAGTCGGACGAGATGCCGGAGGAGCTCGAGCACCTCGAGAAGGCCCTCTCCGACACGTACTTCTGCAACTTCTCCGTCTTCCAGTCGCTGCCCGACTCGTGGGCGATCGATCACCTCTTCCCCGTGATCCCGATTCACCGGCTGGGAGAGGAGCCCACCCGGCGCGCGGTGCTCGCGGACATCACCTGCGACTCGGACGGGAAGATCGAGCACTTCATCGACCGCCGCGACGTCAAGGACGTCCTCGAGCTCCACCCGATGAACGGCGAGGACTACTACCTCGGCATCTTCCTCGTGGGCGCGTACCAGGAGATCCTCGGCGACCTCCACAACCTGTTCGGCGACACCAACGACGTGCAGGTCTCTCTCACCGAGAGCGGGTACGCGATCGATCACGTGGAGCCCGGCGACACGGTGACCGAGGTGCTCAAGTACGTGAGCTACAACAAGGAGGATCTGGTGGCGAAGCTGCGCAGGTCCGCCGAGCAGGCGCTGCGCGCCGGCAAGCTCACCCTCGAAGAGGCCCGCTACCTCCTGCGCGCCTACGAAGAGGGGTTGGCAGGCTACACCTACCTCGAGCGGGACTGATCTCCGTCCATACGATCGTGAACGGGAGGTGTTTTGGAGTGGCGGCGGCCGATTGACTCGCGAACCGCCGCCGGATAGCGTTTCACCGTCGCGAGACCCCTGCTTTCGAGCGTGTGCCCGTTCTCCCTTCGGGGGCCATGAGGGCCACCCGGCGGCGCCACGGCGGGGCGGGGGGCGACACTCGAGGAAGCGCGTCACGGGGACGAAAGACACCCGGCGCGAGGCTGCATGGGCAAGAGGCTCTACTGCGGAAACCTGCCGTACTCCGCCACCGCCGACGAAGTCAGGGCGCTGTTCACCGAGAGCGGCAACACGGTCACCGACGTCCACATCGTCATGGATCGCGAGACCGGTCGATCCAGGGGGTTCGCCTTCGTGGAGCTCGCCACGGACGAACAGGCGGCCCAGGCGATCAAGGACATCGATGGCCGGATGCACGCGGGCCGACCGCTCACCGTGAAGGAGGCCCGCGAGCGCGAGTCCCGTCCCGGCGGCTTCGGCGGAGGCGGTGGCGGTGGTCCGAGGCCCGGAGGCGGCTTCCGCGATCGGGGGCCGGGCGGCCCCGGTGGTGGATTCCGCGATCGCGGCCCCGGCGGTCCTGGCGGCGGTCGCCCGTCCGGCGGCTTCGGCGGAGGCTATGGCGGCGGTGGCTACGGCGGAGGCGCGCCCCGGCGCGGCCCTTCGTTGGCACCTCCTCTTCCGCCCCCTCCCGATTTCGCGCCTCCGATGCCCGTGAGCGGCGAGCCGGACTACGCGCCTCCCGACGACGGCGACTATCGCGACCGCGGCGATCGCGGCAAGCGGGGCAGGGATCGCCGGGGCGGGCGCCGCAAGGGCGACGACTTCGGCAACGAGGGCTGGTAGCCCTCTCGTCCGCGGCTCCAGCGAGAGGGACGCCCAACGAACGCGGCGGCCACACGATGTGGACCGCCGCGTTCTCGCGTTCGCCGATCGCCGGCGCCCGCAAGGACGTGCTCTTCTCCGCTACTCCGCTGCGGCTTCGACGGCGGGAGCCTGCACCGGCCGGGCGACCGGCGCCGCAGCTGGGGCGAAGACACCCTCCAGCAGCCGATCGAGGCGGGCGACGTCCGCGCGGAACGACTCCATGTGATCGGCGGTGATGCGATCGCGGCGGGTGTCATGCAGGTCGAAGGGATCGAGCACCTTCCCCGCCGGCGACATCACCTGGTAGTGCAGGTGCGGCGCCGTCGAGCGGCCCGTGTTCCCCGAGAGCGCGATCCGCTGGCCCTTGGCCACGCGGGTGCCCGGACCTACCCCCTTCTCGACCTCCGCCAGGTGCAGGAAGAGGATCTTGCGCCCCTTGGCGTCCTCGATCTCGAGGCTGCCGCCGTTGACGCGGTAGTTCCAGTTCTTGCGGCGGACCACGCCAGACCACGGCGCGACCACCGGCGTGCCGACCGGCGCCTTGAAGTCGACGCCCTTGTGGCGGCGTCCGTCCTTGAGGAGGCTCGTGATCTGCTCGTATTCGGCGATCGGCGAGTCCGCCAGGCGCAGCTCGATCTCCTGGCCCTGCTCGTCGTAGTAGCGGGCGAACCTCGCCCCCGGCGTCTGGAAGCGATAGGCCCTCAGCGTCTTGTCGAGCTTGCCGGAGCGGAAGGTGAGCGCGTGCACCGTGGGCTCGGCGCCCTCGGGGAGCTCGTACACCAGCTCCAGGAGATCCCCAGGCCGCATGTCACGCGCCACGTCGATCCACCATACGAGGAGGCGGCTGGTCACCAGCGTCAGAGGATCGCCGACCTCCGAGCCGACGATGCCGGTGAGGGTCGCGGCGAGGGAGCCCGCCACCTTCGCCTCCACGCGGCGCAGGCCGGCGGTGCCGGGGATGATCGCGCCGGGGAGGACGGGCTCCTCGGGCAGGATCTCGGGCGCCGGCTCCTCTGCGCCGTCCGCGCCGCCCGCGGCGACCGCCTCGGGCAAGGCGACGGCGGGCGCAGGCTCGACGGGCGCCGGAGCGCCCCCGGTGGAGAGACGTCCCAGCACGAAAGCACCGCCCACCAGGGCGAGGAGGACGACGACGGCCAGCGGGACCGCGGGGCCGTTGCGGCGCTTGGGGTTGAGGAGGTCTTCCTTGATTGCCACTCACGAGATCCTTGGAAAGCAGACGAACGAGCCTGGGTGATTACACCGGGAGGGCGCTGGATGGTAGCCCCTGCTCCGCCGCGCCCGTGGGCCGCGGCGGAGCAGGCCCTTGCGTCGCATGGTCCGAAGATGGCACGCATAGGCATGGACCTTCGGCCCCTCGCCATCGCCGCGGTCGTCGCCGCGGTCGTCGCCGCGATCGCCGCTCCCTCCATCGCCAGCGCCGACGACGTCTCCGTGGAGGTCTCCGCGAAGGCGCTCCATGGCAAGACCAGGCCCGCTCTCGTGCTCGTCGCACACAAGGCGATCGCGTCGGCGAAAGCGGAGCTCCTCGCGCCCGACGGGACGCGGAGCACGCTGCGCTCGAAGCGGATCGCCGCCGGGGGCCGGGCGGAGCTCGCCATCGACGCGCCGGTGGGCCGCACCGCGTACGAGGGAGAGCTCGAGGTCGTCTTCGCGGACGGGACCCGCGGGAGCATGCCGCTCGCCTTCGAGGTCCTGGTGTCCAAGGGGTTCAGCATCGATCCACCGCCTCGCGAATGGTTCGATCCGGTGAAGGGGACGCTCTCGTTCACGATGACGGGCGTCGCCGATCGCTGCGAGTACGACGTGCTCTTCGACGGCAAGGAGGCCCGCCGTGGCGTCGAGCGCTTCGGCGGCGCGGCCCCCGGCACCAGGCTCACGCTGTCCTGGGTCCCCCACGGCGGCGACGACGTCGTCCTCAAGGTCGCCTTCGTCTGCCACGATCCCGACGGCTTCTGGGCTCCGATGAACACCTTCCCCTGGTCGCTCGTGATCCCGCACGAGGAGGTGATCTTCGCCTCCGGCAAGGCAGACATCGCCGCGGCGGAGCGGCCCAAGCTCGACGAGGCCCTGGAGAAGATCGCCACCGCGATCCGGCGGTACGGGAAGGTGATCGACATCAAGCTGTATGTGGCCGGGCACACCGACACCGTCGGCGACGCCGCCTCGAACCGCTCGCTCTCGATCGCCCGCGCCCGATCCATCGCCGCGTACTTCCGTTCGAAGGGCGTGCGGATCCCGATCCACTACGCCGGCTTCGGCGAGGACCAGCCCGCGGTGGCCACCCCCGACGAGACGGACGAGCCGGCGAACCGCCGGGCGGACTACGTGCTCAAGGTGGAGCCGCCCGCCGCGGGGTCGTGGTCCAGGCTGTAGCGGCAGGCGCCGCGGCCGTGCTACGACGCGCCGGCAACGAGTGCGAACGGAGCGACCGGTGATCGACGACGACGAGATCGAGGGCGACGAGTCCTTCGCGGACCTCTTCGAGCAGAGCCTGAAGGAGAAGCCGCGCCACATCGAGCCCGGCGAGAAGGTGACCGGGAGGGTGGTGCAGGTTGGCGCCCAGCGCGTCCTCCTGGATCTCGGCGGCGGGATCGACGGGATGATCGAGCTCTCCGAGCTCGCCGCCCCCGGGGAGCCCGTGCCGGTGAAGCCGGGCGATCGCATCGAGGCCTACGTCGTCCGCATCTCCAACCGCGTGGCGGAGCTGGCGAAGACGCTGGGCAAGGGCGTCGCGGCGAAGGCCGCCCTCGAGGAGGCCGCCCACACCGGCGTGCCGGTCGAAGGCACCGTCACCGCGGTGAACAAGGGCGGCTACGTGGTGGAGGTCGCGGGCGAGCGCGCGTTCTGTCCCTTGGGGCAGATGGACGTGCGCCGCATCGACGATCCCGCCGTGATGATCGGCCGCAAGCTGCCGTTCCGGATCGCGGAGTGGCGGGGCGGCAAGGACATCGTGCTGTCTCGCCGCGCCCTCCTCGAGGAGGAGCAGGCCGAGAAGGCGGCGAAGACCCGCCAGCGCCTCGAGGTCGGCGCGAAGTTCGAGGGCGTCGTCACCCGGGTGATGGAGTTCGGCGCGTTCGTCGACATCGGCGGCATCGAGGGCCTGGTGCACGCCAGCGAGCTCGGCTACGGCAGGCATCGCCCCGCCGAGATCCTCCACGACGGCCAGAAGGTCCAGGTGGAGGTGCTGAAGATCGAGGCGGCGAAGGACGGCAAGCCCGAGCGGATCTCTCTGTCGATGCGGGCCCTCGCCGAGGATCCCTTCGACGCCACCGTCGACGAGCTGCCCGAGGGCACCATCGTCGAGGGGAAGGTGGTGCGAATCCAGCCGTTCGGCGCCTTCGTGGAGATCGTCCCCGGTGTCGAGGGCCTCCTCCACGTGAGCGCCTTCGGCAGGCGGGTGGGGCACCCCGGCGACGTGGTGGCGGAGGGACAGGACATCCCCGTGCGCATCGACGCGGTCGATCGCGCAGCGCGGCGAATCTCGCTGTCGTACGTCGATCCCTCCGAGCTCGAGGGCGGCGGCGAGGAGGCCGAGCCCGCTCCGGCGCATGTCCCCGCCGAGCCGCCGCGACCCGCGCCGGCGAGGAAGCCGGAGGCCGGCATGGCGGTGCGCCGCAAGGTGGTGGCGACGCCCGTCACACAGCGTGAGGAGCCGAAGCCCGCGCCCGCTACCCGCGAGGGCGCGCGGGTCCTGGGCCGCTCCGAGCCGCGCCCCGTCTCCGCCGAGGCGGCGGAGGCGCCGGCGCCAGCGGCTCCGGCCGGTCCCCCAGCCGTGGGCACCGTCCTCGACGTCACGGTGGACAAGGTGGAGAGCTTCGGCGTCTTCGTGAGCTGGGGCGGAGGCCGGGGCCTCGTCCCCGCCAGCGAACTGGGCGTCCCCCGCGGCGCCGACCTGCGACGCAGCCACCCGGTGGGCACGGCCTTCCGCGCGGCCGTCCTCGACGTGCGCCCCGACGGGAAGGTGCGCCTGTCGCTCACCGCCGCCGAGCTGGCGGAGGAACGCGCCGAGGCGTCCGCGTGGATGCAGAAGCAGCCCCAGGCCGGCGGCAAGGGCCTCGGCACCTTCGCGGATCTGCTGAAGGGCAGGACGGGAAAGTAGCGCGGCCGGCTCCTTCGTCGCATGTTGGCGTCCGTCGATCCCAGGAGAGACCATGCGCGAATGCCCTCGCTGCGGCGCCGCCTATGACGAAGGGCTGCGCTTCTGCCCCGACGACGGCGCCGAGCTCGTCGGCGCCGGGGACGAGACCCTGACCCTCGGGCGCAACGCGCCGATCCTCGGCTCGTATCGTCTGCTCCACCTCCTGGGGCAGGGCGGCATGGGCCGCGTCTTCCTCGCGGAGCACGTGAAGCTCGGCCGCAAGGTCGCCCTCAAGATGCTCCGGCCGGAGCTCGCGGCCAACGCCGAGGCCGTGCGGCGCTTCTTCGCCGAGGCCCGCGCGGTGAACCAGGTGGCGCACGAGAACATCGTCGCCGTCACCGACTTCTTCGAGGCCGACGGCGCAGGGCAGGCGCCGTACCTGATCATGGAGTTCCTCGAGGGGGAGAGCCTGCGGTCGCTCCTCGATCGGGAGCTCGTCCCGGCGCCGTCGCGATCGGTGGCGATCGCGCTGCAGCTCGCCGACGCCCTCGCCGCGGTGCACGAGGCCGGCATCGTCCACCGCGACCTGAAGCCCGACAACGTCTTCCTCGTGGAGCGAGGCGGCAGGGCGGACGTGGTGAAGATCCTCGACTTCGGCGTCGCCAAGCTGCGCTCGGCGGGCGACGGCAGGTCGATGCTGCAGACCGCCCACGGCACGGTGCTGGGCACGCCCGAGTACATGGCGCCCGAGCAGGCGGAGGCGACGCTCAAGGTGGATCACCGCGCGGACGTCTACGCGCTCGGCGTGATCCTCTACGAGATGGTCTCCGGCAAGAAGCCCATCGTCGGCTCGACCATCAGCGAGACGCTGATCAAGCAGCTAACCTGGACGCCGCCGCTCCCCAGCGAGGCGGCCCTCGACGCATCCATCCCTCTGGAGCTCGAGGCGCTGATCATGCGCTGCCTCGAGAAGCAGGCGGATCGGCGCCCGCGCGACATGCGCGAGGTCCAGGCGAGCCTGCGCGGCGTGATGCAGCAGCTCGCCGGTGTCACCTCGCCCACCCGCGCGCTTCCTCGGGCGGAGGCGCCCACGCCTCCCGCATCGGGCGCCGCGACGACCATTGCGCAGCCGGCGCCGTCTCCTCCGCCTTCGTCCTCGCCGGCGATCGCGCCCGCCGCTCCGGCGAAGAACGCCACGGCCATCGTCGCGGTCGCGCTCGCGGCGGTGTCGCTGGCGATCGCCGCAGGCGGCCTGTGGTACCTGCTGCGTCCCCAGGTGGCGGAGCAGGGCGAGACACCCCAGGCCGAGACGGCGCCCGCCGCCCCGGAGCGCGTCGAGGCCCGGGAGGCGCCCGCGGCGCACGGCGAAGAGCCGCCTGCCTCGGCCGCTGGCGAGCCTCACGCGCCTGCTACCGCGATCCCTGACGCGCCTCGTCCGGCCGTCGTCCGGCCTGCCTCCCCGCCTCCAGCCCCGGCCCCTGCGGTCCCTGGCGCGCCTCGCCCGGCTGTGTCGGCGCCGCCTCTCGCCCCGGCCCACGGGAAAGGTCCCGCCACCGCGCCTCGCCCGGCCGCTCGCTGATCAGGCTGCGCGGTCCACGGGGGCCGCGCGGGCCTCGAGGCGCCTGCGCACCGCCGGGATCCCGAGCGCGACGGCCGCGGCGACGAACGAGAGCCACCCCGGCCAGTCGCCGAGCACGCCGTACACCGTGGGCCCGCCCTCGATCATCGGCACGTCCTCTACCAGGATCTCCTCGGTCTCGAAGCCGCTCTGCTGGCGGATGCGGCCCGCGGAGTCCACGAAGGCGCTGATGCCCGTGGCGGTGGAGCGGACCAGCCATCGCCGGTGCTCGATCGAGCGGAAGGTCGCCAGGGCCAGGTGGATGTGCGGCTCCACCGGTCCATACCAGGAGTCGTTGGTGACGTTCACCATCGCGTGGGGCCGCGTGCCGTCGCCGTCGATCGGCCCCATCAGCGTCCGGATGAACGCCGGGAGGATGTCCTCGTAGCAGATGTCCGTCGACAGCCTGTATGGCCCCACGGGCAGCGCCTCGGTCGACACGCCGCGCTGGAAGTGGCTGCTGTAGGGGAGCAGGTCGTAGATGCCGGGGAAGAACTGGTCGCCGGGGACGTACTCGCCGAAGGCGAGCAGCACGGACTTGTCGTACGACGCCGCGATCCGCCCGCCGGGCTCCAGGGCGATCGCCGAGTTCCACACCTTGCGCTCCTTCCCCGCTCCCTCCACGCGCAGCGCGCCCAGGATCATCGGCGCCTTCACCTCGCGGGCCACCTGCCCGGTGAGGTTCGTCGTCCGCGGCGTCACGGCCCGGTTGAAGCCGCTCTCCGGCCACACCACCAGCCCGATCCCCGGCAGCGCCATCGCCTCGTCGGTCATGCGGCGAAACCGACGGATGCCCGCGTCCGCCGCGTCGTGCTTGTCCCCCGCGCCCACGTTCGCCTGCACGATGGCCACCTTCAGCTTCTCGGCCGAGGCGTCCCGCTCGTCCATCTGGCGCACGCGCACGATCGAGTAGCCCACCGAGAGCGCGAGCGACGCCGCCGCGAAGCCCGTGAGCCAGCGGTACATCGTCCGCTTCTCCAGATGGCTCGCCAGGAGCTCGTAAAGCGTGCCGTTCACCACCGCGAGCAGGCCCGAGACGAGGATGGGCCCGCCGAGGTCGGCGATCTGCGTCACCCACGGCATGCGCGCCTGGCTGTTCGCCATGTAGCTGGGGAAGAGCAGCGGGAACGCCCACTCCATCGCCATGATCGCCGGCGCGATCGCGGCGCCCAGCGGCACCTTCGCCCGCTTGCAGAGCGCCCAGGCGAGGAGGCCGAAGGCCGCAAAGCTGGCGGCCTGGCCCACGGAGAGGAGCACGTAGCCGAGCACGGCGAGCGGCGTCGGCAGGTGGGCGAACTCCTGCAGCAGGTGGATCACCCAGTGGTAGCCCACCAGGTGCGCGACGAAGCCCATCCACCACGACAGGAGGAGCGCGCGCCTCCACGTCTGCGCGCCGTGCAGGGCGAACAGGAACGGGACGAGGCTGGGCCACGCCAGGTACCACCGGTCGAAGTCGACGAAGCCGATGGAGTAGAGGAGGCCGGTGAGGGTCGCGAGGACCCAGGGCCTCGATTTCATGGGGAGGAAGCGCACGGTTGGCGACGATAGGGAGACGTACGTCGGCAGGTCAACGCTCGAGCGCCTCCAATCCTTGCGACGCCGCCTCTGGCCGAGGGCCCGGCCGGCCGATCCGGTGAGGCCCGCAAGGTTGCCCGAAGGAGGGGCTATCCCGATCTTCGAACGAGAGGCATTTGGCGACGGGCCTCCTCGGGAGGAGGGAGTTTGCTCCGGAAGATCAACGCCATGCTGGCGATCGGGGCGCTGGCGCTGCCGGGCGCGATCGGCGCCCTGCCCGCGCATCGGGCCGACGGGAGAGCGATCGAGCGCATCCTGGACGAACCGCTCGCCGAGCCCATCGGTGGCGCTTCCGCCCCCGGGATCGGGGAGGCGCTCGACCTCCATCGCCTCGAGGAGCAGGTGCTCGATCTGCTGCCGGAGGGAGCCGTCGTAGACGTCGCCCGCGTGCTCGTCGAGAGGCGCGTGGGCTTCAGCGTCTCGGGCGACCGGACCCTCGTCACCGTGCGAATCACCCTCGAATGATCCGGAAACCTCCTCCGGTTTCGGGCATCGAACCAAGGAACGAACAACCAGGGAGGAACAACGACAATGGCACTGAAGCTCCGCAGCCCGATGCCCACGCTCTCCGGCGCGACCGACTGGATCCGCGGCGGTCCGATCGATCCCGCGCAGCTCGAAGGCCACGTGACCGTGGTGCACTTCTGGGCGGTGAGCTGCGGGATCTGCAAGCCGCACCTGCCCACGATCAACGAGTGGAGGAAGATCTACGAGCCCAAGGGCGTGCGCTTCGTCTCCGTCCACATGCCGCGGCAGGAGGCGGACACCAACCTCGACGACGTGCGCAAGACGGTCGAGGAGTACGGGGTCGAGCAGGTCACCGCGGTGGACAACACCCACGCGATCACCGACGCGTTCGAGAACGAGTTCGTCCCCGCGTACTACGTCTTCGATCAGCTGGGGCGTCTGCGGCTCTACATGTCGGGCGAGAAGGTCCTGCCCACCGTGCAGCAGACCATCGATCGGCTCCTGGCGAACCCGGCCGAGGCCTGATCCTTCCGCCGCCGTCGGGCAAAGAACTGGCGGTCAGATCAAAATTATGAAAGAACGCGGACCATGATGAAGGTCCGCGTTCTCCTCTTCGCCGCCCTGCTGGGGGTCTCGTCCACCGCCGGCGCCGCGCCTGTGCGGCAGCCCAGCTCCAACGCCCTCGGCTTCATGCTCGGCGGCCCCACCGGGATCAGCTTCAAGCATTGGTTCGGCGGCTCCGATGCCTTCGACGTCGGCGTGGGCGCCGGTCCCGGCCTGCGGGTCCATGCCGACTACCTCTGGGGCATCGCGCAGCTCCTCACCAACACCAGTGACATGCACCTCGACTTCTACGTCGGCGCCGGCGGCGTGCTGGGCTTCGGCGGATACGGGTGGTGCGGCTGGTACGACGGCAGGCGCGGCCACTACTGCGCGGACGACGCGTACCTCGGCGCCCGGATCCCGGTCGGACTCGACCTGGGGCTGCGACGCGCGCCGATCACCTTCGGCCTCGAGGTGGCCCCCGGTCTGGCGATCTCTCCGCACCGGGCCGGCCCGTTGGTCGACGCCTTCCTCTACGGCCGGGTGCGGCTGTAACCAGAGCTCGCACTCAACCGCGAAGCAGGCAGGCAGGCGGCCGTTCGCTCGTTCCCCGGGGAGGCGATCGTGCCGAGGAGCGCCGGGTCGGTCTGCCGCGGGTCGAGGGTTCTTTCGGCGGGGAAGAGCTGTTAGATCGTCGACCCTGACTCGGCCAAGGTGATCGAAGGATGCAGATGCTGGCAGGAGCGATGGAATGGCTTCGCGGGAACCCAGGCGCCCACGCGGCGGCCGGGTTCCTCCTCCTCTTCGCGATCGGATCGCTCGCGTGGCTGGTGACCCGCCGCGTGATCCTGCGGGTCGTCGCCGCCGTGATCCGGCGCAGCCCGTCCTCCTGGGACGACGCCTTCCTCGAGCGCAACGTGTTCGGGCGCCTGTCCGCCGCCGTGCCCGCGGTCGTCGTCCACCAGGGCCTGCAGTTCATGCCCGCGCTCCCGGAGCGTGGGGCTTCGCTCGTAGCGCGCCTCGCGGTGGCGTGGGTCTGCGTGGCGATCGCCCACGCGCTCTCCGCGGCGCTGACGGCCGCCAACGACGTCTACTCGCGCTACCCGGCGGCGAAGGATCGGCCGATCAAGGGCGTGCTCCAGGTGCTCGCGGTGGTGGGCTGGCTCGCCGCCGGCATCTTCGCCGTGTCCGCCCTCGTCGACCGATCGCCCACGCTGCTCCTCAGCGGCCTGGGCGCGCTCACCGCGATCGCCATGCTGGTCTTCCGCGACAGCCTGCTGTCGCTCGTGGCCGGGATCCAGATCACCACAAACAACCTCATCCGCGTCGGCGACTGGATCGAGATGCCGCAGTTCAACGCGGACGGCGACGTCCTCGACATCGCGCTCAACTCGATCCAGGTGCGGAACTGGGACAAGACCATCACGGTCATCCCGGCCCACAAGTTTCTCGAGCACTCGTTCAAGAACTGGCGGGGCATGCAGGAGAGCGGCGGGCGCCGGATCAAGCGCTCCGTCTTCATCGACCTGTCCACGATCCGCTTCCTCACCGACGAGGAGGTCGATCGGTTCGGCCGATTCTTCCTGCTGCACGACTACATCGCCCGGAAGAAGGCGGAGCTCGAGGCGCACAACCGCGCCGTCGTCCACGACTCCAGCCTGGTGGCCAACGTGCGGCGCCTCACCAACGTCGGGACCCTGCGGGCCTACGTGGAGGCCTACCTGCGCCAGCACCCCGGCATCCACCAGGAGATGACCTTCCTGGTGCGCCAGCTCCAGCCCACGCCGGAAGGGCTGCCCCTCGAGATCTACGTCTTCACGAACGACGTGCGCTGGGCGGTGTACGAGGGGATCCAGGCCGACGTCTTCGATCACATCCTGGCGGTGGCGCCGGAGTTCGGCCTGCGCGTCTTCCAGAACCCCTCGGGCCACGACTTCGCCCACGCGCTGCGCGGGAGCCCAGCCGCCGAGCGGGAGAACGTGGCCGTCGCCGCGAACGGCGAGACGTCGTCCCTCTTGCGCGGAGGCTGATCGCCCGGGCCTTTGGCGGCCCCTGCAGGGCCTGCCCGGCTGCGCCTTCCCTGCCTACCTTCCCACGGACACGCGGGAGGGCAGGGCATGGATGAATCATCCCAGGTGGGGCGCGAGGCGCAGATCGTCGAGCACGCACCCGAGCGCGCGCCGCTGGCGCCGAGCGTGGTCGATCCCGTCGTCGCCAACCGGGCGCTGTCGGGGCCCGTGCCCAACCAGGCGCTCGACTGGCACGACCTTACCTTCCCCCGCCTCCCGGAGCGGGAGAGCGAAGTGGCGTCGCGCTCGCGGCTCGAGCGTGCGGCGCGGAGGGCCGTGCGCGCGTTCGTCGACGCCAACCGCATGGCGTCCCACCGGCTCGACCTCGCGTGCGAGGCGCGCTTCGGGCGGGTCGACGGCAGCATGAACTTCCACACCCACCTCGACCGCGCGCTCCGCCCGGGCTCGCGCGTCGTCGATCTCGGCGGCGGCAAGCACCCCGCGATCTCGGCCGAGACCAAGGCGCGCCTCGGACTCCACGTGGTGGGCGTCGACGTCTCCTCCGAGGAGCTGCGCCTCGCGCCCGCCGGCGCCTACGATCGCAAGGTCATCGCCGACGCCACGCGGTTCTCCGAGCCGGCCTCCGCCGATCTCGTCATCGCCCAGGCCCTCGCCGAGCACGTCCGCGACACGAGCGAGCTGTGGCATCGCATCCACGAGTGCCTCGTCCCAGGCGGCCGCGCGCTCGTCTTCATCCCGAACGGCCGCGCGATCTTCGCGCGCCTCAACCGGATCCTGCCCGAGGACGCCAAGCGCTGGCTGCTCTACCGCCTCTATCCGGGCGCGGTGCACTACCAGGGCTTCCCCGCGTACTACGATCGCTGCTCGCCCTCGGAGACGCTCCGCCTCCTGGCGTCCATCGGCTTTCGCGAGATTGTCCTGCAGCCGTACTACAGCTCGAACTACTTCTCGTTCTTCTACCCGGCACACGCGCTCGAGGTGGCGCTGCAGGTCTCCGCGAAGGCGCTCGACCAGGACGACCGCTGCGAGAGCTTCGTAGTCGAAGCCGTGAAGTAGGCAGCGGCGTATGGCAGCCGGAGGGGCTCCCCACCAGGCCGCTGCACATCGACACCGCTCAACGGCGGGGATCGCCGAGCGGCTCGAGGAGCCTGGTCGCGGCGGCCTGCACGCCGTCGAGGAGCTCCAGGGGGGTTCGTCCGGCGACTCTCCCGGTCCCGAGGAGCGAGCCCTTGAGGGTCTCGTGGAGCTTGAGGGTTGCCAGGTACGTGCCGTCGAACCGGATGACTTCCCCTGTCACCAAGAGGTCGGCGCCGATGTTTCGTGCCGTCTCCACCTCGCACGCTCCCTCGACGCACCGATCACTGCGGCCCATGTCCTGGAGCATGGAGTCCATGCTCTCCCGCGTCATGATCGCGAACTGGCTCGAGAGGCTACCCACGGCACCTGCCCTCGCGGCGTCCGCGAGCGCCACGAGGACCTGCATTTCGAAGGGGCCACGGAACTCCAGGACTGCAAGGCGCAGGGAAGGGCTGCTCTGGGCTGCGTGATTCGCGGCGAGCACCGACCGGCTCCGCTCGCGCGCCCGCTCCCTTTGCGGATATCCCGAAAGTTGAGCCAAAGGAGGCCGATCCCCCCGAGATCGAGCCAGGATCATCTTCGAGTCCGCTGCGAAACGCAGCAGTATCTGTTTCACCGCTTCGCCAGCGGCACGCTCGAGTCCATCCTGTCCGTGATAATAGAGACCCCTGTAATTGGTGGTCGACGTCTGGGCGTAGTCCTTTGCCAGCACCTCGCCGAAGGGGCTGATTATCAAGGCGTCCAGCTCGACCTCGACGTTTGCGTAACCTGAGGGAGCTCCAACCAGGAAGGCCAGGGGCATCATCGCCCATACGGAGAATCTCGGATCGATCCTCACTCGGCCGGTCAAGGAGAGGACGGCATCCGCCGGGCGCATGTCGTCACACAGAAATCCACGGCCGGCTTGGCAGATTTCGGTGAGAGAATATCGCAACGAATCCGAGATCGACTCACCGTCGATCGAGATGCGCTTGGATGGTTGGTCCGGGTCGGAGATCGAGAAGCTCTCGACCTTGGTGCGGACCTCCAGGTTGAGGGGGACGATTTCGGTCGCTTGATCGGACTGAAATGCCAGTGAGTTCTTGACGCTCGGGACACAAGCGGACGAAGAGACAACCGCGAGAATCGCGACGAGGCTCAAAGACGCGAGCCTGACTTCTCGGCTGAAATGCGTGTCGCCCACCCCGTTCAAGGCTGCCTCCATCGCGCCGACGTATTCCTTCGGGGCACTCCAGCACGGAGGTGAGCCTGCCGCAATAAAGGAAACGGCGTTTCGAGGAGGTGGAAGAAAGGGGGGTCACCTCCTGACGGCGAAGCCCGGGAACTCCCCCGTCGCGGGTAGGCGACGGACGTCCACGTCGTCGACGCGGGCGGCCGGGGGGCCGCGGCGGCACCACTCGACGAGGGAGTCGAGCGCTGCGCGCGGGCCTTCGGCGACCGCCTCGACGGAGCCATCGGCGGCGTTGCGGACCCAGCCGACTAGGCCCAGGCCCCGGGCCGCCTCCGCGCAGCTCGCGCGGTAGAACACGCCCTGGACACGTCCGGTGATGCGCAGCTCGACCCGCTCGTCGCTCATGGCCCCTCCTCCTCTCCGAGCATCTCGAGGAACTTCGCCTCGTCCAGGATGGGGATTCCCAGCTCCTGCGCCTTGCGGAGCTTGGTGGTCGGTCCCTTCTCCTCGCCGACGATCAGGTAGTCGGTCTTATTGGAGACGGAGCCAGTGGTCTTGCCCCCGGCCTGCTCGACCTTCTCCTTGGCCTGGTCGCGGTCGTAGCGGGTGAGGGTGCCGGTGATGACCACGGTCTTGCCAGCGAAGGGCCCCGCCTCGGCTGCGCCCGCGGCGGCGGCCGGAGGCGCCTCGGAGATCGGCTCGACGCCCGCGGCGAAGAGGTGCTCGATGACCCGCTGGTTCTGCTCCGCGTGGAAGAACGCGGTGACCGCCTTGGCCCGCACCGGTCCGAAGCCGGCGAGCTTCTCGACCTCCTCCTCGCTCACCGTGAACAACTCGCGCACGTCCGGGAACCGGGCGGCGAGCGTCTTGCTCATGGTCTCGCTGACCAGGTGGATGCCGAGGGCGTTGTAGAAGCTGCGAAGGCGGCGGCGCTTGCTCGCCTCGATCCCCTTCAGCAGGTTCTCGACGTTCTTGCCGCCGAACGCGTACACCTTGTCGCCGACCACGCGATCGAGCTTCGACCAGTCCTCGGCGCGCAGATCGTAGAGATCCCCAAAGTCCTTCACGAGGCCCTTGACGACGAGCTGCGCGGCGATCTCCTCCCCCAGGCCCTCGATGTCCATGGCGCGGCGGCTCGCGAAGTGGATGAGGCGCCCCTCGAGCTGCGCCGGGCATGCGGCGTTGAGGCAGCGCCACGCGGCCTTGTCCTCCTCGCGGAAGACCTCGGTCCCGCACGAGGGGCAGCGCCTCGGGAAGTGGAACTCCTTCTCCTCGCCCGTCCGCACCTCGGTGACGACCTGCACGATCTCGGGGATCACGTCGCCGGCGCGGCGCACCACCACCCGATCGCCTTCGCGCACGTCCTTGCGGCGCAGCTCGTCCTCGTTGTGCAGGGTGGCGCGGGACACGACGACGCCGCCCACGTGCACGGGCTCCAGGAAGGCCACAGGCGTGAGGATCCCGGTGCGCCCGACCTGCACGTCGATCTTCTCGACGCGCGTCGTCTCCTCCTCGGGGGGGAACTTGCAGGCCACGGCCCAGCGAGGGCTGCGCGCGACGGCGCCGAGCTCGCGGCGTAGCCCGTCGTCGTCGATCTTCACCACCACGCCGTCCACCAGGTACGGCAGGTCGGCGCGCCGCGCGAGGAGCCGCGAGCGGTAGGCCTTGGCCTCTGCGATCCCGCTCGCCCGGGCGTCCTCCCCCGAAAGACGGAAACCGAGGGTCTCGAGCCAGTGCAGGCGCTCGCCGTGCGAATGGAAGGCGCCGCCCTCCTGCGCGACCTCGTAGGCGTAGAAGGTGAGCGGGCGGCTCGCGGTGATCTTCGGATCGAGCTGGCGCAGGGATCCCGCGGCCGCGTTGCGCGGGTTCGCGAAGAGCTTGGGCAGGGCCCGCCGGCGCCCCTCCGGATCGGACTCCCGCCGCTTCAGCTCCGCTTCACGGGCCTCCTCCTGCCGCCGGTTGAGCGCGTCGAAGTCTGCGCGCAGCATGACGACCTCGCCCCGCACCTCGAGCCGCCCAGGCACGGCCTTCGCGAGCTTCAGCGGGATCGAGTGGACGGTTCGCAGGTTGGGCGTGATGTCCTCGCCCACCTCGCCGTCGCCCCGGGTGGCGCCGCGCACGAAGACGCCGTCCTCGAACACCAGCTCCACGGCGAGGCCGTCGAACTTCGGCTCGCAGAAGAAGGGGAAGGGCGCGCCGCCGTCCGCCTCGTCGAGGATCCACGGGTGGAAGCGGGGGTCGAGGCTGCTCGCCTTCGTGCCGTCGCCCTTCGCCGCCGGCTTTCCCCTCTTCTCGTTCTCCTTCTGCCGGCGCAGGCCGCGACCGTCCTTCGCGTCGAGGAGGTTGCGCATCCTCGTGTCGAAGTCGTCGAGATCCTCGTCGGTGAAGACGTTGGCGAGCGAGAGCATCGGCACCCGATGCACGACCTTCTCGAAGCCCTCGGCGGGGGCGCCGCCGACGCGCTGGGTCGGCGACTCGGGCGTGACGAGGTCGGGGTGCGCCGCCTCGAGGTCCTGCAGCTCGCGGAAGAGGGCGTCGTAAGCGGCGTCCGAGATGATCGGCTCGTCGAGGACGTAGTAGCGCCGATCGTGCTCGTGGATCTCGGCGCGGAGCGCGTCGATCCGCTTCGCCGCCTCGGTCTTGGAGAGGGGATTCGACATCGGCCGCGCAACCTACACCAGGGCCGCTCCCGGCGCACTCGCCACCTTGACAGCCGGCTTTTGCCGGCTATAGGTTCCGATTGGCTCCAGGCCAATCCCACCAACATCCGTCGAACCTCCGCTGCGTTCCCGCGGGGGTGAGACCCTCCACACGTCGAACGACGTCGCCAGCTCGCCCCGATACGCGACCCGCCCGAGCGGCGCCACGACTACACGAGACGATCACACCGTGTCCGACACCTCTTCCGACAGCCCCGCCCGGGCGCCGCGAGGCCGCAAGGCCGCAGCCGCCGAGCCCGGGACCTCCGTCCCGGCGCCTGCTCCCTCCGAGGCGGAGAGCACCCCGACGCCCACCCGCGCCAAGCGGGGGCGCCCCCGCGCGGCGCGCGCCGCAGCGGTGGAGGAGCCGGTTGCCGCTCCCCATGAGGAGGCCCGCATGGAGCCCGAGGCAGCCGCCGCCCCCGAGCCCGTCGCGGCCGAGCCGGAGCCCGCCCCCGTGTCCGAGAGGGAGGAGGCCGCGGAGGCCGCCGAGCCCCCGCGCCCCCGAAAGCAGCGCGGCCCGGAGCCCGTGCGAGCGGAGATCCCGTCGCCAGCCCTCACCGCCACCACCAAGCGTGGCAGGGAGCGCGGCCGCCGCGGCAGGGGCGAGCGGCCCCATGCGCCCAAGGCGCCGATCTTCGACATCGAAGAGGACCTCGAGAGCCTCGCCGCAGCAGAGGAGGAGCCTGGCGCCGAAGAGGTCGTCATCAACCTCTCCGAGCTGAAGCGTCTCAAGACCGCGCAGCTCGCGCACATGGCCCAGGACCTCGGCGTCGAGGGCTCGGGCGGCATGCGCAAGCAGGATCTAATCTTTGAGATCCTGCAGGCCCAGGCGGTGAAGCGCGGGCGCGTGTATGGGGAGGGGACACTCGAGGTGCTCCCCGACGGCTTCGGCTTCCTCCGCTCGCCCGACTTCTCGTACCTGCCGGGACCGGACGACATCTACGTGTCCCCGTCGCAGATCCGCCGCTTCGGCCTGCGCACCGGCGACTCGATCAGCGGCCAGGTGCGCCAGCCCAAGGAGGGGGAGCGGTACTTCGCCCTGCTCAAGGTCGAGTCGATCAACTTCGGCGCGCCGGAGGAGAACGCGCAGAAGGTCCTCTTCGACAACCTCACGCCGCTCTACCCGAACGAGAAGCTCACCCTCGAGCACGAGTCGGCGGAGATGACCACCCGGATCATCGACCTGCTGGTGCCGATCGGGAAGGGCCAGCGCTGCCTGATCGTGGCGCCGCCCCGGGCCGGCAAGACGGTGCTTCTTCAGAACATGGCCCACGCCGTCACGACGAACCACCCGGAGGTGCACCTCATCGTGCTGCTCATCGACGAGCGGCCGGAGGAGGTCACCGACATGGAGCGGAGCGTGAAGGGCGAGGTGATCTCGTCCACCTTCGACGAGCCCGCGACCCGCCACGTGGCGGTGGCCGAGATGGTGATCGAGAAGGCGAAGCGCCTCACGGAGGGAGGCAAGGACGTCGTGATCCTGCTCGACTCGATCACCCGCCTCGCCCGGGCCTACAACGCGGTGGTGCCGGCGTCCGGCAAGATCCTCTCCGGCGGCGTGGACTCCAACGCCCTCCACAAGCCGAAGCGCTTCTTCGGCGCGGCGCGCAACATAGAGGAGGGGGGCTCACTCACCATCATCGGCACGGCGCTCGTCGACACGGGCTCGCGGATGGACGAGGTGATCTTCGAGGAGTTCAAGGGGACGGGCAACTCGGAGATCGTCCTCGACCGCAAGCTGATGGAAAAGCGGATCTTCCCCACCCTCGACATCAACAAGTCGGGCACGCGCAAGGAGGAGCTGCTCATGGATCAGATGACCCTGAACCGGGTCTGGATCCTCCGCCAGCTCCTGCACCCCCTGTCCACCATCGACTCGATGGAGTTCCTGCTGTCGAAGATGCGGGCGACGGCCTCCAACAAGGAATTCCTCGAATCCATGGGTCGTTGACGACCGACGGCGCGTCGTGCATAAGCCGTCATCCGCCACCGGACCACTGGCGCATGGGGCGCCGGTGCAAGCGTTTGGGCGACTCGGAGAAGAAAATGAAGGAAGGCATCCACCCGGACTACAAGGAAGCGACCATCACCTGTGCGTGCGGCGCGACCTACGAGACCCACTCCACCCGCGGCGACTTCCAGGTCGAAGTCTGCTCCGCCTGCCACCCGTTCTACACGGGCACGCAGAAGCTGATCGATACGCAGGGCCGTGTGGAGCGGTTCCGGAACAAGTACGCCAAGAAGGCCTGAGGCCTTTCGCCTGTCTTCGACACGTGCGCCCGAGGCGTCCGCTCCCATCCCGGCGGATCTCTCGGGCGTCGTCGTTTCGGCGCCCGGCCGGAGGATCGCCGACGCGAGCGGCCGGCGTCCCCTCCCGGCAGCGGGCCGGAGGGGATTACGCGGGAGTGCCGGAGGTTGGAGGGATCGTCGGGGCGGTCTGGCATGATGGGGATCGCTCGACTCCCCGGCCGATGGTAGCTCTCGTGGGGCCAGGACCGGGATGACGGGTGTGGAGGATCGCGTGAAGAAGACCCTGTGGTCGCGTTGGAGCCGGATGCTCCCCTTGCTGCTCGCCGACGCGGCGAAGCCCTACATCGGCGGGCAGGCCGTCCTCGAGGGCGTGATGATGCGCTCCCCCGGCAGCTTCGTGGTGGCGGTGCGCAAGCCCGACGGCGGGATCGCGGTCCGCGCCGAGCCCTGGGACAACCTCTTCACCCGCTACGCGATCTTCCGCCTGCCCCTCCTGCGGGGCGCGGTGGTGCTCATCGAGAGCCTGTGGAACGGCTTCGCGGCCCTGAGCTTCTCGGCGGAGCACGCGGCCCCCGAGGAGGAGAAGGGCAAATCGGCGGAGAAGCCCTCGGGCCTCGCCATCGGCGGCACCCTCGCCCTCTCGCTCGCCTTCGGGCTCGGTCTCTTCGTCGGCGTGCCGCACCTCCTCACCTGGGGGATCGGGCAGCTCCTCGGCCACCCGCTGGACACCACCCAGTTCGCCTTCCACGCGGTGGACGGCGTCCTGCGCCTCGTGATCTTCCTGGCGTATCTGGGGCTGATCTCCCGGATCCCCGAGATCCGGCGGGTGTTCCAGTTCCACGGCGCCGAGCACAAGTCGATCTGGGCCTACGAGAAGGGCACCTCGCTGACGGTGGACGACGCCGCGGCGCAGACCACGCTCCACCCCCGCTGCGGCACGAGCTTCCTGCTGCTGGTGGTCGGGGTGTCGATCGTGCTCTTCGCCACGGTGTTCCCGATGCTGCCGCGGATGGCCGAGAGCGACTTCGCCAACACGCTGCTGCTGCTCGCGGTGAAGCTGCCGCTGATGATCCCCGTGGCGGGCGTGTCCTACGAGATCCAGCGGCTCTCGGCGCGACGCCCGAACGACCGCATCCTCCGCGCCCTGACCGCGCCCGGGCTGTGGCTGCAGCGGATCACCACCAAGGAGCCCACCCGCGACCAGCTCGAGATCGCGGTGCTCGCCATGCGCCGTTGCATCGCCTACGAGGAGGGGCGCCTCTCCGAGCGGGGCGTCACCATGTATCGGGACTACGACGGGGCGATCGCGATCCCCTGACAGGGCCCGCGACTTCGCGAGCGGCCGGGTCGGGCAGCTGCCGGCCCTGGTGAAACGAGAACGCCCCCCGTGCTCCATGAGCGCGAGGGGCGTTCTTCGTAGGCGAATCGGCGAGGAGCTACTTCTCCTTCACCGCCAGCTTCCGCAGGGCCTTGGTGTCCTTGAGGCAGAGGATCCGGCCCACGTTGCCGAGGTGGCCGTCGCGCTTCATCTCGTTGATGAGCGTGGAGACGAACGAGCGCGAGGCGCCCACCAGGTCGGCGAGATCCTGCTGGGTGATCCCGCGCAGATCGAACTCCCCGCCGTGGGGGCAGCGCTCGCCGTGGGTCTCGGCGAGGGTGAGGAGGGTCTCGGCGAGGCGCGCCGGCACCTCCTTGAAGGTGAGCCCGAGCACCCGGCGGCGCATCGCCCTCATGCGATCGTTGAGGGTGCGGATCACGTCGGTGGCCAGATGCGGCCTTCCCTCGAGGAGCTGCTGGAACGAGCGGCTGTCGATGCTCCAAACCTCGGCCTCTCCCGACGCGACGGAGAGGTCTTCGACCTGCGCGCCCTCGGGGCGCAGCATCTCGCCGAAGAGGTCGCCGGGCCGCAGGATCGACAGCACCGATCGTGATGCGCCCTTGCCCAGGCGGATCAGCCGGACGCGGCCGCTGCGGAGCAGGTAGACCTTGTCCGCGGGATCGCCGGGCCGGTAGATGACCGAGTTGTTGGGATAGGTCTCGCTCTTGAAGTACCCACGGTAGTCCACGGCCTCCGGCGTCTGCGGCGTCAGACCGACCGCGCGATTCGACGTGGAGACGGGAGGGGGAGGCGGGGGCACGACGAGGTGAGAGCTGGTCCGGCTGATCTTCTGCATGGCGGCTCCTTCGGTCGGCTGACCACGGACTACGTGGGTCGGGGGTGGGACCAGGTGCCGTTACAGGGTTCATGCCAGGGTCGGTGCGCCCCGTCCGGCTGGCGAACCGGACGACTTTTCAGCTGTTTCACGCCAGACGTTGTTCCACGGGCCGCGGAGTTCTCGAAGTCGATTGAACGAAGCGGGTGTCGATTGAACGAAACGTTCAATCGGACGAGTGACCGATGGACGTCCAAGGATCGAGGAAGCATCGGCGAACGCCTCAGCCCTCGGCGACCCGGATCGACGGCGGGGCGTGGGGGCGGCGGGGCGTCGAGAGCCCGTGGCGCTCGAGCTTTCGCTCGAGGGTGGGGCGGCTGATCCCGAGGAGCTCGCAGGCGCGGCCCTTGTGTCCCTGGGCGGCGTCCAGCGCCCGCAGGATCGCCTCCTTCTCCACCTCGGCGAGGGTCTGCACCCGCTTGCGCCCCTCGGCTCTCCTGGCCTCGGGCGCCTCGAGGGCCTCGGGGGGCGGGAAGTGCTCGGGAAGCAGGAGCTCCCCTGGCGCGAGGACGACCGCGCGGGTCAGGGCGTTCTCCAGCTCGCGCACGTTCCCCGGCCATGGCAGCGCCTGGAGGTGCTCGAGCAGCTCGGCCGACACCCGGGTGGTCTGCTTGCCGACCCGCGCGCCAATCCGCTGCAGCAGCCGCTGGGTCAGCTTCGGGATGTCGCCCGCCCGCTCCCGCAGCGGGGGGAGCTCGACGGTGACGACCTTGAGGCGCTGGAAGAGATCCTCCCGGAAGCGCCCGGCCGCCGCCTCCCGCTCCAGGTCGCGGTTGGTGGCGGCGACGATCCGCGCCCGCAAGGGGAGGCGCCGCACGCCGCCGACCCGCTCGAACTCGCGCTCCTGCAGCACCCGCAGGAGCTTCGCCTGGAGCGGCAGCGACATCTCGGCGATCTCGTCGAGGAAGATCGTCCCGTCCTCCGCCAGCTCGAACTTGCCGAACTTCGTGTTCGCCGCGCCGGTGAACGATCCCTTCTCGTGCCCGAAGAGCTCGCTCTCGAGGAGGGTGTCGACGATCGCCGAGCAGTTGATCCCGACGAAGGGCTTGGGCTCGTCCGACGAGTAGGTGTGGATCACCCGGGCGATCAGCTCTTTGCCGGTTCCGCTCTCGCCCTGGATCAGCACCGTCGCCTTCGAAGCCGCGATCTTCCCGATCTGCTTGACGATGCTCTTCATCTGCCGGCTCTCGGCGACGATGTCGTTCACCAGGTGCGGCGCCGCCGTGTCGACGGCGAGCACCGCCGCGCGGCGGAAGTGACGGCGCAGATCGATCGCCCGCAGGACCACCAGCTCGACCTCGTCCTGATCGAACGGCTTCTGCAGGTAGTCGAACGCCCCGTTCTTCATCGCCCGGATGGTGGTCTCCATGTCGCCGTGGGCGGTCATGATCACCACCGGCGCCTCGCCTCCCAGCGCCTTCATCTCCGGCAGGAGCTCGATGCCGTCGCCGTCCGGCAGGCGCATGTCGCACAGGATCAGCACCGGCTGGATCCGCGCCAGGTGGGCCCGCGCCTCCGCGACGGTCGAGGCGATCTCCACCCGGAACGCGGGGCGATCGCCCTCCGCCACCTCGAGCTGGAGCGCGAGCATCTCGGCGAGCGAGCGGTTGTCGTCCACCACGAGGAGCGTGTCCGTCCCATACGGACCAGCGTCCGCCGGATCCTCGTCCGGCCTGTGATCCTGGGCGCGGGTGGTCAAGGCGCCGCCTGCCTCTGGGGGATCACCAGGCTGAGGCGGAAGCCGCCGTCGTAGCCGGCGAGCTCCGCGTGTCCGCCGTGGGCGCGGGCGACGCCCCGGATCACGGCGAGCCCGATGTCCGGCGCGTCGTCCGCCGGCAGCACGCCTTCGTCGGCGCCGGTCTCGACGACGATCGCCAACTCCGAAGCGCGGCGCTCCACTCTCACGACGACCATCCCCTCCGTCGAAGCCCGCTTGGCACCGTATCGAAGCATCTCCTCGATGGCGAGGCAGATCCGTGGGCCATCGAGCTGGGCGGCGGCGCCCTCTCCGTGCGGGAGCGAGATCTCGAGGCGCTCCGACGCGAGGGGACCCAGGTTCTCGCGAGCCTCGGCGACGAGGCGCTCGGGGATCGCTTCGACGCGGCGGGCCGCCTGGCCGCGGCCGACCTCGGGGAGCCCCCGGAGCACGCATTCGATCCGGCGCAGCTCCCGCTCGGCGAGCTGCAGCCGGCGCTTGCCTCGAGGGCTCGCGATCTCGTCGCCGCGGGAGAGGGAGCGCACGGCGAGCATCACCGAGGCGAAGGCGTTGCGCAGCTCGTGTCCGAGGGCGGAGGCCAGATCGTCCAGCTCCAGCTCGTCGCCGCTCGGGCGACGGACCACCGCGACCGCGCCGCCGGGGCAAGGTCCCGCCTCCACGCGGACCCGCTGACCGGACTTGAGGCGCATGGGCCGGGACGTGCCGAAGGCGAGGGCGTCCTCGAGCCCATCGGTGCGCTCGAAGAACTCGGAGAGCGGCCGGCCGCGCATCGCCTTGTGGGAGTGCCCGAAGACGAAGGAGGTCGCGCCGGCGGCGCTGCGGATCGACAGGCTGCCGTCCCAAGCGAGGGTGGCAGCGTGGGTGACGCCGGCCAGCGGCCGCGCCGCGGCGACGCTCGCCGTAGAGAGGCGGGGCGGAACCTTGATCCTGGGGCTGCGGCTGGGCATCGGCTCCCGCACTCCGAGTAGAAGACGGGATTCTAAAACGACGAGACCCCCGGGGTCGAATCCCCGGGGGTCCGAAAGTGAGGAGGGCCCCCCAGTTCTGCCTTTCGGGGGCGGGTCGAGGATCAGCGCTGCTTCTTGGCGTCGGCGGCGAAGTCCTTGAGGGTGCGGCCGGCGCGGAGCTTGGAGTCCGCCGTCTTGGCGCCGCTGTCGGCGCTGGCCTCGCCGGCGAGGCCGGTGGCGGCGGTGGCGAAGAGCTGGCGGACGTTGTCGCCGAAGACGGTGACGACGCCGATGGCCGCCACGGCGATCAGGGCGACGATCACGATGTACTCGGTCATCCCCTGGCCGGCCTGGCGGCGGGTGGACTTGCGGGCGCTGTGGATGGGGTTTCGGGTCTTCTGCATGAGCATGGCGTTCCTCCGTTGGAATCGAAGCGATCGAACGGAAGGAAGCCTGCCCGTCCCCTGCCTTTGGCGGCATCGGTCAAGAGGCGGAGGTTCGCCGGCGCGCGACCGAGGGCGGAATCGCGCGCCCCAAAGGGCCGATCGAGAGGCGCTCCGGTCTTGGCTTGACCCCTCGGAATCCGGCGGTTAGAGTCCGTCAAGTTCTTGATAACCCTTGACTTTGTCGGGTTCGCCGGCGGAAGCGAGAGCGTAGGATTTGAAGCGCAACAAGGATCACATCGCCCTCTCCGACGAGCACAACGCGAAGGGGATCGAGCTGGCGGATCACGGGATGCTCGACGAGGCGATGCGGGAGTTCCGCAAGGCCATCGAGCTGGATCCGGATTCGGCCCACGCCCACGACAACCTCGCCACCGTCCTCACCGAGAAGAAGCTCTACCGCGAGGCGCTCGAGGAGTACCTGACCGCGATCCGGCTGGAGCCCGACGCGCCGACGGCCCACTACAACCTCGCCTGCTTCCTGGCGACCCACGGGCCCGAGATGGCGATCGACCAGTACAAGGAGGCGATCGACCTCGATCCCGAGTACCCGGACGCCTGGGTGAACCTCGGCATCACCTACGCGGACATGGGCGAGGTGCAGGACGCGATCCGCGCCTTCCGCCGCGCGATCGACCAGGCGCCCCAGGACGCGTTCCCCAAGCACGAGCTCGCCGCGCTGCTGATGGACGAGGGCGACTTCCGCGAGGCGATCCAGCTCCTCAAGGAGGTGGTCCGCCTCGAGCCCGATCACTTCGAGGCGCACCTCGACCTCGGGATCTGCTTCGCGCAGAAGGGCTTCTACGCCGAGGCCGAGAAGGCATACGACCGCGCCCGCGAGCTGCAGCCGGACGATCTGCTGGTGCAGTACAACACCGCGGCGCTCTTCGCGCTCTGGGATCGGCCCGACGACGCGCTCGGGCACCTCGCCGGCGCCGTCCGCATCGACCCCGAGAAGGTCCGCGGGTGGCTGCGGACCGATCCGATGTTCGACGCCCTGAAGAAGCTCGACAGCTTCCGGGCCCTCGTCGACGGCGCCTGAAGCGGGCCACGCTTCCGGCTTCGTCACGCCGGGAACCGCGAGACGTCGAAGCCCTGCACACGCGAATCGGCGACCGGGCGCATGTCCGGCCGAGCGTGGCTTGCCTGCACACCCCGACGGGGCCAGATTGTGCGGGATGTCGGCCGGCGTGCTCATCGAGAACGTTTCGAAGATCTTCGTCCGCCGCGGCGTGGGCACTCACGCCCTGCGCGACGTGGACATCGCCATCGATCCCGGAGAGTTCGTCTGCATCGCGGGCCCCTCGGGCTGCGGCAAGTCGACCCTGCTCAACCTCGTTGCGGGCCTCGAGAAGCCTGACGCCGGCCGCATCCTGGTCGACGGCGAGGAGGTCAAGGGCCCCGCGCCCGAGCGCACGGTCGTCTTCCAGGACGGCGCGCTCTTCCCCTGGATGACGGTGCAGAAGAACGTCGAGTACGGCCTGAGGATGAGGGGCGATCTCTCCCGGGCCGAGCGCCGCGACCGCGCCCAGGACTCCCTCGTCCGGCTGGGCCTGGAGGGAATGACCGATCGCTTCCCGCACGAGCTCTCCGGCGGCCAGCGGCAGCGCGTCGCCATCGCCCGGGCGCTGGTGATGGAGCCCCAGGTGCTGCTCTGCGACGAGCCGTTCAGCTCGCTGGACGCCATCACCCGCCGCCGGCTCTCCGAGGACATGTCCCGGCTATGGGAGGCGACGCGGATGACGGTGCTCTGGGTGGAGCACAACCTCTACCTCCCCGCGCTCCTCGCCGATCGGGTGATGATCCTCGCGTCGCATCCGGGCCGGGTGCTCGACGAGGTGATCGTCCACCTCGACCGCCCCCGCTCCCCGAGCGACGCGGCGGTGCTTCGGATCGGCGACTGGCTCACCGCCTGGCTCGAGGCGCTGGCCGAGGTGGAGCAGGGGGGCAGGGTGGTGCTGCCGTTCCCGCCCGGCGGCGCCGAGGTGCGGCCGGCGGCCCACCACGTCACGATGCACTGAAAAAGACTCCACAGCCCCGACTGCCCGCCCCCCTTTTCGGGGCGGGTGCCCGCGGGTAGAGTCGCTGACGCTGCCCGAAGCCGCGCCCGCCATCCTTGCCGCGGGCCGATCGCGCGTGGTAGATCCCGCAGATTCGAAGCGTGACGTGACCATACATCCATGGCCACGCCAATGCGCCCTCGGAGGGCGGATGCGGATCAAGCGTCTCGACATCTGCGGATTCAAGAGCTTCATGTCGAAGACCGTCTTCGTCTTCGACGACGGCGTCACCGGCATCGTCGGCCCGAACGGCTGCGGCAAGTCGAACGTCGTGGACGCGATCCGCTGGGTGATGGGCGAGCAGTCCGCGAAGCACCTGCGCGGCCGGGCCATGGAAGACGTGATCTTCAACGGCTCCGAGAAGCACGCCCCCTTGGGCATGGCCGAGGTCTCGATCACCTTCCTCAACGACCGCGGCGACGTGCCCGCGGCCTACGAGGGCGTCCACGAGATCACGGTGACGCGCCGGCTCTTCCGCAGCGGCGAGAGCGAGTACCTCATCAACAAGGCGCCGTGCCGCCTGCTGGACGTGATCGAGCTCTTCCTCGGCACCGGCGTCGGCACCAAGGCGTACTCGATCATCGAGCAGGGGCGCATCGGCCTCATCGTCTCCGCCAAGCCCGAGGATCGCCGCAGCCTCATCGAGGAGGCCGCCGGCATCACCAAGTACAAGGCCCGCCGCAAGGCCGCCGAGCGGAAGATGGAGTACACGGAGCAGAACCTGCTCCGGCTGGGCGACATCCTCGGCGAGCTCGGCAAGCGGCTCGAGGTGCTGGACCGCCAGGCGCGCAAGGCGGAGAAGTACCGCGCGATCAAGACGGAGATGCGGCAGATCGAGCTGCACCTCGCGTCGTTGCGGTGGCTCGAGCTGCAGAGCCTGCGCAAGGTGAGCCACGCCCAGCACGGGGAGCTGGAGAGCGAGCAGAAGGAGCTGGTGCAGGCCGTCGAGGATCTCGAGCGCCGGATCGCAGAGGCCCGCGAGGCCCTGGCCGCCGAGGCCGCCGGCCTGGAGGAGCGCAGCGAGCGGGTGAACGCGCTGTCGCAGGGCGCGCTGCTCAACCAGAACAGCCTGGACTTCTACGAGCGCGAGCGGCGCCAGATCGCCCAGCGGCAGGCCGAGCTCGAGGAGGAGATCCGCGGGATCGACGCGCGCCTGGCCGCCCTCGACGAGGAGGAGGAGAGCGCCCGCGCGCTTGCGGGGCAGATCGACGGCCGCGGAGGCGCCGAGGTCGATCGGCTCGAGGAGCTGCGCGCCGACGTCGCCGCCCGCAAGGACGAGGAGGCGGAGGCGGTGGCGCGCCTCGACGAGGAGCGCGCCGGAGCCATGGAGGTGCTCGCCCGGGCGGCGACGCTGAAGGGCGATCTGCTCACCATCGATCGGCGCCGCGGCGATCTGGTGGATCGCATCGCGTCGATGCAGTCCGAGGCCGGGGAGCTGGAGCACGACGTCGAGAGGTTGGAGCGCGAGCGCAAAACGCTCACGACCAAGGCCGGCGAGACCCGGCAGCTCAAGCTCGAGCTCGAGACCCGGCGGGGCGAGGAGGCGGAGGAGCGGGAGCGCGTCCGCGCCGAGCTCTTCGAGGCGGAGGCGGCCCTCATCGAGCTGCGCGAGGAGCTGGGCGACAGGCGATCGCGCCTCAACTCGCTCGTCGAGATCCAGCGCTCCTACGAGGGTTACGATCGCGGCGTCCGGGCGGTGATGACCCGCGACGGCGCCGACGAGGGACGGCTGCCCGAGGGAGTGGTCGGCCTCGTCTCCGATCTGATCTCCGCCGGCGAGGAGCACGAGCGCGCCATCGAGGCGGCGCTCGCCGAGCGGTTGCAGGCGATCGTGGTGGACAGCCACGACCGCGCGGTAGAGCTGGCGTGCTACCTCGCCGACGCGAGGGAGGGGCGCTCGAGCTTCCTGCCGTTGGGCTTGCGGGCGCACGCGACCCTGGCCGCGCTGGACGACGATCGAGTCATCGCCCGGGCGGCGGACGTGGTGACGGCGGCCCCCGAGAACCGGGGCCTCGTCGACGCGCTCCTGGGCGACGTCCTCCTGGTGGACGGCCTGGACGACGCGGTGGCGCTGTGGTCCCGCGGCACGGGCCACTCCTTCGTCACCCGCGCCGGCGAGGTAGTTTCCGCGGTGGGCGGGATCACCGGCGGCGAGGCGGACGGCCCGGGCGCCGGCCTGCTCCAGAAGCGGCGCGAGGTCGCGGAGCTCGGTGAGACAGTCGCGCACCTGGAGTCCAGGGTGGCGGTCGCCGCCGATCAGCACCGGCGCCTGGCGAAGCAGGCGGAGGATCTGGAGAACAGCCTCAAGGGCCTCGAGAAGACCGGGCACGCGGAGGAGATCAACCTCCTCCACGTGGAGCGGGATCTCGCCCGGGTCACCGAGGAGCTGGCGCGGCTGCGGGCCCGGGGCGAGCAGCTCGTGCGGGAGCGCGAGGCGCTGCAGAACCAGCTCGCCATCCTCGACGCCGACGCGGAGGCCGCCCGCGGCGCCACCGCCCAGGCGGAGGCCGACAGGGCCCGCCGCGAGGAGCGGACCGCCGAGCTCTCCGCAGAGCTGGCCGCGGCGCGGGAGCGCCTCCACGCGGCGCAAGCCGAGCTCACCAGGCTGCAGATCGAGGCGGCCGCCAACGTGGAGCGCCGCGAGGCGATCGAGCGCACCCTCCGGCGGGTCGAAGAGGAGCGCAAGGCCCTCGAGGAGCGGCGGGGCAAGGCCCGCGCCTCCATCGACGAGGGCGACGCCAACCTCGCCGAGCTGGCGGGGAAGGTGGACGAAGCGAGCGGCAGCATCACCTCGATGGCCGACGAGCTGGCCAAGGCGAAGGAGGAGCTGGCCCAGGCCCGCGCCGCCCACGCCGAGGTCCAGGCGGCCGTGGCCGAGGACGAGCAGGGGCTTCGGGCCAGGCGCAAGCGCCTCGACGAGGTGGCGTCGGTGACGTCCACCGCGGCGATCCGCGACCGCGAGCTGGAGCTGGAGATCGACCACCTGGTGGCCGGGATCCAGGAGCGGCACAACGTGTCGCTCACCGAGCAGCTCCTCGACTTCCACTCGGTGGCGCCGCCCGCGGAAGGATCGGACGATCGGCTCTCGTCGCTGCGCACCCAGGCGGAGCGCATGGGCGAGGTGAACCTCACCGCGGTGGAGGAGCACGCGGAGCTCTCCGAGCGCCACGACTTCCTGGCCAAGCAGCGGGACGATCTGGAGGAGAGCCTCGTCAAGCTGCGGCAGGCCATCGCGCGCATCGACGCCACCTCGAAGGAGCGCTTCAACGAGACCTTCGAGATCGTCAACACGAAGTTCCAGCAGGTGTTCCCGCGGCTCTTCGGCGGCGGCAAGGCCCAGCTCCTCCTCACCCGGGACGAGAACAAGCCCGGCGCCGATCCCGGGGTGGAGATCCTGGCGCAGCCCCCTGGCAAGAAGATGCAGAACGTGGGGCTCATGTCCGGCGGCGAGAAGGCGCTCACCGCGGTGTCCATGATCTTCGCCATCTTCCTCATCAAGCCGACGCCGTTCTGTCTGCTGGACGAGGTCGACGCCCCCCTCGACGAGGCCAACGTGGGCCGCTACAACGAGATGGTGAAGGAGATGAGCAAGGGCTCGCAGTTCATCCTCATCACCCACAACAAGCGGACCATGGAGATCGGCGACACCCTCTACGGCGTGACGATGGAGGAGCCGGGCGTGTCCAAGACGGTGAGCGTCAAGCTCTCCCGCGGGGGCGACGACGCGGAGGGCGAGGCGGCGGCGTGATCGAGCCCTACCGAGCGCCCGAGGTGCCGCTCCCTGCGGGGGCGCTGATCCTCCTCGCGGCGCTCGTGCTCTTCGTGGGCTGCCAGCGCCTCGCGTTCCGCCTGCGCGACGAGGAGGGCCGGGCTTGGTGGGCCTCCAACGGCCGCGACGTCGTCAACGCGCTGGCCGCGGTGGCGCTCTCCTTCTCGGTCTGGCTGCTGGGCATCGCGACCCCAATCGCGATCCTCCTGGGCTGCACCCTCACGCTGGCGCTCTCGGTAATCGCCAACTTCCTCCACGAGCGCATGGCGCACCCCTGGCGCCTCATGCTCGCGATCGCGGTCGTCTTCGCCACGCCATTCGTCGTGGCGCCAGGCTGGATCGCGTCAGGCGTCGCTGACCTCATCGAGTCGGTCTTCCCCGGCTGACGCAGGCCACTCATCGCCTTCCCATTCGGCGTCAGCCAAGGCGAGGCGCGGTGAACAGAGGCCCCGGGTTGTGGCAACGGTGGGCCGCCGGATAGGCTCGGAGGGCCGGTGGCGCGCAACGCCCCACCGAATGGGGCCGCTCGGGGGTCACTGAATGCGGAGACTCGATTCGACAGGGAGACGAATGATTCGGCGCCTCTGCCTGGTCGTCCTCTCCGCATTCGTGGGAGTTGCTGGCTGCGGCGGGCCCACGGCAGGTGTCGGCGAGGGTTGGGCCGGTCAGGGAGGAGCCGGTCAGGAAGGAGCCGGTCAGGGAGGAGCCGGTCAGGGAGGAGCCGGTCAGGGGGGAGCGAATCAAGAAACCGGTGGCCTGGTGGTCACGCCGGTCGAGATCTCCTTCAAAGATGCCCTGGTTGGGCTTTCCTACGAAACGACCGTGACGGTGGTGAACGAACGCGGCGGCGACGTGATGATCGAGATCTACCCTCGGGGGCTCGACAACGATTGGACGATTACCTCCAAGGCGATCATGGGCGTGTGGCTCGCACCTGGTGAGTACATGGAGTTCTCCGTCCACTACACCCCCCTCGAGGCGGGCGAAACCGAGGGCGAAATCGCCATCGAACCGTGGACGCCAAACGGACTCGTCGTGCAGGTGAGCGGACGAGCAACGCTTCCACCCGTGGCACAGGTGATCGAGGAGCTGGACTTCGGCGCACTCGAGCCCGGGGAGGAGCGGACGCTCCCGGTCGTAATTCGGAACGCCGGGACCGGTGTCCTGCGGGTCACCAGCGCTTCGTTGTCGGGCAAGCAGTTCACGCTCGAGGAGATCGAGTTCTCGGAAGGACTGGGGCCGTACGAGGAGACGAGAGCGCAGCTGGAGATCCCGATCACCTTTTCTCCATCCATCCCCAACGGCGGCTACCCCGATTTTGGTACCCTTACCCTCGAACTCGAAGGCGGAGTCAGACCTGCGATCGACGTGAATCTTGTCGGTTCGTGTACGAAGATCATCGAGCCGCCTCCATTCTGATCGAGCACGCGCCGCGGGAGGCCGTCCAGGATTCAGGCGAGCAGCTCGTCCAGCTTTCCGGCGCGGTCGAGCTCGGAGAGGCGATCGTAGCCGCCGACGTGGTGGTCGCCGATGAAGATCTGGGGGACGGTGCGCAGTCCTCCGCTCTTCTTGACGAGCTCGATGCGGGCGGCGTCGTCGCCGGTCACGTCGATCTCCTCGAAGGGGACGTTCTTGCGGGTGAGCAGGTTCTTCGCCTGCACGCAGTACGAGCAGTAAGTCGTTGTGTAGACCTTGACGGGTTTCACGATGTCCTTTCTCTCGCCCGGGTTTCGTTCGGGGGCAAATCCTTGGATGCGCCACAGGTCCCGTCTGTTTCGGCGCCCCAGACGAGGGGAGGGCGAAGCCCGCCGAATCAAGATGGAGGGGCTGCGCCTTGGTATCGGGCCCAAGACTAGCGCCCAATCAAGTTCAGGGCGGTCGCCTCGTCGCGGCAGCGCCAGGGCCTGAAATCCAGCCGCTTCTTGCGCCGGCCGCAAACGAAAGACGGCCCCACGCTGCTGGAGCGAGGGGCCGTCCGGTACTTCATCGAGCGGGGGCTCGAATTACATCATGCCGCCCATGCCGCCCATGCCGCCGGGCATGCCGCCGCCGCCCAGGTCTTCCTTCTCCTTGGGCTTCTCGGCGATCATCGCCTCGGTGGTGAGCATGAGGGAGGCGACCGACGCCGCGTTCTGCAGCGCGGTGCGGGACACCTTGGTCGGGTCGATGACGCCGGCGGCGACCAGGTCCTCGTACTCGCCGGAGGCGGCGTTGAAGCCGTAGGGGCCCTTGCCGTCCTTGACCTTGTTCACGACCACGGAGCCCTCGAGGCCGCCGTTCTCGGAGATCTGGCGGAGGGGCTCCTCGACGGCGCGGCGCACGATGTCGACGCCGAACTTCTCGTCGGCGTGGACGTCGAGCTTGTCGAGGCTGCCGAGCGCGCGGATGAGGGCGACGCCGCCGCCGGGGACGATGCCCTCCTCGACCGCAGCGCGGGTGGCGTGGAGCGCGTCCTCGACCCGGCCCTTCTTCTCCTTCATCTCGGTCTCGGTGGAGGCGCCCACGTTGATCACGGCCACGCCGCCGACCAGCTTGGCGAGGCGCTCCTGGAGCTTCTCGCGGTCGTAGTCGGAGGAGGTGTCCTCGATCTGCACGCGGATCTGCTTCACGCGGGCCTCGATCTTCGTCTTCTCGCCGGCGCCGTCGACGATCGTGGTGTTGTCCTTGTCGATCGTGACGCGCTTGGCGCGGCCCATGTCCTTGAGGGTGATGGACTCGAGCTTGATGCCGAGGTCCTCGGCGATCATGGTGCCGCCGGTGAGGGTGGCGATGTCCTCGAGCATGGCCTTGCGGCGGTCGCCGAAGCCCGGGGCCTTGACGGCGGCCACGTGCAGCGTGCCGCGCAGCTTGTTCACCACGAGGGTGGCGAGCGCCTCGCCCTCGATGTCCTCGGCGATGATGAGGAGGGGCTTGCCGGAGCGCGCCACCTGCTCGAGGACCGGGAGCAGATCCTTCATCGAGGAGATCTTCTTCTCGTTGATGAGGATGTAGGGATCCTCGAGGACGACCTCCATCCGCTCCGGATCGGTGACGAAGTACGGCGAGAGGTAGCCGCGGTCGAACTGCATGCCCTCGACCACGTCGAGGGTGGTCTCGAGGCCCTTGGCCTCCTCGACCGTGATCACGCCCTCCTTGCCGACCTTCTGCATCGCCTCGGCGATGATCGCGCCGATGGTGACGTCGCCGTTGGCCGAGATGGTGCCGACCTGGGCGATCTCCTTCTGATCCTTGGTGGGCTTCGAGAGCTTCTTCAGCTCCTCGGTGATCGCGCCCACGGCCTTGTCGATGCCGCGCTTGATCGACATCGGGTTGTGGCCGGCCGCCACGAGCTTGGAGCCCTCGCGGTAGATGGCCTGGGCCAGCACGGTGGCGGTGGTGGTGCCGTCGCCGGCGACGTCGGAGGTCTTGGACGCGACCTCCTTCACCATCTGGGCGCCCATGTTCTCGAACTTGTTCTCGAGCTCGATCTCCTTGGCGACGGTGACGCCGTCCTTGGTGATCGTGGGGGAGCCGAACGACTTCTCGATGACGACGTTGCGGCCCTTGGGCCCCAGCGTCACCTTCACCGCGTCGGCGAGGGTGTTGACGCCGCGGAGGATCGCCTCCCGCGCGCGCGTGTCGAAAATGATTTCCTTAGCCATAGTTCAGTCGACCTTTCGGTGTCTTGCCCGGCAAAGCGGCAGCGCCGCCGAGAGCCGAGACGGGTTTCGAAAAGGAGCGTTACTTCTCGATCACGCCGAGGATGTCGTCCTCGCGGAGCATCAGGAAGTCCTCGCCCTCGATCTTGATCTCGGTGCCAGCGTACTTGCTGAAGAGGATGCGGTCGTCGGGCTTCACGTCGAGGGGGCGGACCTTGCCGTCCTCGAGGACCTTGCCGTTGCCCACGGCGACGACCTTGCCCTCGAGCGGCTTCTCCTTGGCGGAGTCGGGGATGATGATTCCGCCCTTGGTCTTCTCTTCTTCCTCGACGCGCTTGATGATCACGCGGTCCTGCAGCGGCCGGATCTTCATGTGCTGATTCCTCCGAAAAACGATGGTCCCGGCTACGTTGGTCTGTTGGCACTCCTGCCGGGCGAGTGCCAAAGGCGGGGCAGATATAACGCAGGGTCCGGAGGCGTCAAGCGAGCTACATGCACGAAAAGCGGAAGCGCTCGCCAGCCGACGGTCTACCCCGCCGATGGCCCTCGAAAGGGGCTCGTAGACGGCGCGACGAACCTCAGGGAATGGCGGCGACCGGCGAGCGGCGACCCCGAGCCTGACGACCCCCGACTCGGAGCCCGGGTGCGAAAACACGACGGCCCCGCATCCATCCGAAGACGGGGCGAGGCCGGTGGTGAGGAGCTGCGCTTCGGGTCAGCGCGCGGCGGAGGGAGGCGGGATCGGGCGCAGCGTGGTCGGCACGGGCGCCTCGTCGTACTTGCCGGCGAGCGCGGCCGCCACGTCGCGATCGAACTTCACCTTGCCGGTGGCGATCTCACGCAGGGACAGCACGGAGGGCTTGTTCTTGCCCGGATCGAGGATCGGCCGCGCGCCGGCCATGAGCTGGCGCGTCCGCTTGGTGGCGAGGATAACCAGCGCGAAGCGGTTCTCCACGAGGGGCAGGCAATCTTCGATCGTTACGCGGGCCATCGTTCCTCCAAGAACGGTGGGATCTACCGGCCGAGACCCGCCGCGTCAACCTTCGTAAGAGCCGACCGGGCCGGTCCGCCCTCTCACGAGCAGGATCCGAGCGAAAGCCGGGGGCAAACGGGGGCGCGATTGCGCGGGCGCCCGGGATCCAGCTTGCCGTTGGAGGGCTCGAGATGCGCGCCTGCCTTATCGCATGTCCCGGGGCCGCACTCCTGCTTCTGCTCGCCACCTCGTGCGAGCCGCCTCCGAGGCGACCGGTGAGAGACCAGGCGCTCTGTTCGCCCGGCGATCCGAGCTGCCCGGAATGGACGACCTGCGACACGCCCTGCTGCGGGCCGGGGACGTTCGTCCGGGGCCCGCTCGCGCCACCACCTCCCATCGAGGAGCCGTCATGGTCGCTCGAGGCATCGACCTACGTTGGCGCGATACATGCGGATGGTGACGGGATCCTTGTAGAGGAGGTGGGGGAAGACTCGTATCGGCTTGCGCGGATCGATGCGACTGGGGCGCTGGTATGGCGCCAGGAAGCGGATCGGGGGAGCGTCGTAGGAGAGATCGGCCCGCTCCTCCTGATGGACCGAGGCAACGTCGGTCGCCGGGGGTGGTGTGCGCTCGATCCCCGCAGTGGCGACATCCCCTGGTCGCTCGACCTTCCGGCGAAATGGACCCCGATACTGCTCGGGTTCGACGCGGACTCGATCTACTTCTCGATGTACGAGCCGGTATCGACCGAGAACGGCGCTCTCATGCTGATGGCGGTAGAGGCCCGCACCGGCGCGACCCGCTGGTCCCGGGATCTCCGCCCGAAGGCGAACGCCCTGTTGGGAAGGGGTTGGCTTTCCTGGTGGGTCTTGGTGCGCCTCGCGCCCGGCTTCTTGCGGGTGGGCGTGAGCGAGGAAATGCCCCCCAGCACCAAGGTCTACGATTACCGGCACGTTGTCTTCGCCCTCGATCCGTCGACGGGAGCCGAGCTCTGGTCGTCCCCTGGAGCCGGGGAGGTGACACAGCTCCTGGTCGACGACGCGGGGCGCTCGTTCGTAGGGGCGACCGAGGAGTGGGACAGGGGCAACGTGCGCGCGCTCGACGTCGACGGCGTGGAGCTCTGGAGCGAGAGCGCGCCGCGGATCCGCATGTACTCCGCCTCGCCCGGCCCCTTGGATGGTCCATTGATGCTCGCGCCAAGCCTCGTGTTCTACGTGGGCGGCGAGGCCCGAGATCCCCTCACCGGCGCGTATCGCTACGAGAAGTCGTTCGTGAGTGGAGGAGACAGGCTCCTGATCTCCGGTGGCAGCGGCTTCCTCTTCCGCAGCCAATGCCCAAAGGGGGGCGGCTGCTCCAACATGTGGCGGGAGCTGTCCGCCTTCGACCTGGCGTCCGGCCAGGAAAGGTGGAACCGATCCTTGGCGACCGCCTCGGTGCGGATCGGGGAGGACTGGGTGGGCGACGGATCGGGTGCCTTGCGGTTCTTCGCACGCGAGGGCGCGAAGTTGCCCGAGACCTTCATGTGCAAGGTCGCCGGCGACGGCCGGGTCCTCGAACAGAGGCGTCTTTCCGATCTGCCCATCGGCGGGAAGGGCGGTTTCAGGTTCGTCGGGCCCTGGATCGTCCGATCGGTCCTGGAGCAGGACTCCTCCTGGACGCTCCAGACCTGGCCTGGAGCGAGGCAGTAGCCGATCCAAGTGGCGATCAGTCGCCCGCGGTTGCCTCCGGGGAGGGCTCCTCCTCTGCATCGGCGAACGACCTGGGCAGCGACTGGATGCGGGAGGCGTCGACCGTCCCGGCACGCCCCGTCTCAGCGGACTTCACCCAGGTCTTGCCGTCGACCTCGACGCCGACGAGGAGGGTGGCGAGCTTTGCGCCTCCTTCGCCCAGCACCGTCACCTCGTGCGCCGGGGCGTCGAGGCCCGCGTCGTCGCCGGGCGTCCCGGCGTCGGCGTCGAAGCGCAGCTCCTTCAGCGTGGAGAGGGCGGAGGAGAGCTTCCACTGCTTCGCCGCCGCAGACTTGGGCGCGACGAGCGACCACGTCCTGGCGCCTTCGCCGGACCTGCGCTCGGCCCGGAAGGACTCGTTGCCGACACGGAACTCGAGGGCCGCGACCTTGGCCTCGTCGAAGGGGATCACCCGGCGATCGCGCAGATCCGCCGCGGTCTTGCGCAGGTCGCCCAGGATCTTGTCGTCGACTTCGGCGATGGGGCCGTCGTCGAGGCGGGCGTAGGTCTTCCCGTCGGCGATGCCGAAGCGCAGCGCGAGGGCGGGCTGGTCCTTCCGGCGCAGCTCCACCGTCTGCACCGGATCGACGAGGCCGAACCCTGCCGCCTCGCCGGCGGGGAACGCGGTGGCCCGCAGATCGTGGAGCGCCCGGAGGATCCGGCCGGTCTCCTTCTCGTCGGCGATCTCCTCCCCGATGTGCCACTGGCCGTCCCGGCGCCGGAGCTCCCAGGTCGCGGAACCGGCCGCGGACATGGACTCGAGGGTGTCGTCGCCGAAGATCGCGATCCGCTTGTCGCGCAGGTCGAAGGTGCTCTTGTCGAGGTCCTTCTCGAGGGACGCCTCAGCGGTGCCCACCACGTCGTCGCCGACGGTGACGAACCGGGTGCGATCGAAGGTGTTCTCGTCGCCGACACCGAGCCGGGCGTGCCTGCCGTCGGCGGCAATTGCCACCACCTGCGCCTTGGGCGGGGCGAGGCCGAAGGCAGACAGGTCGGCCGCCTTCTCGTCGACGACCTTCTTGCGCCTCGCTGCGGCGAGCTTCTCCAACAGCCCGTCCACCGCGGCGCCGTCGGCCTTCGCCTCCACCGGCGACGTGATCGACCACGCGCCGTCCTTGCGCACGAGGATGGTGGCGCCCTTGCCCGAGGTGACCTCGAGGCGCTCGACGTCCTGCGGGTCGAGGGCGAAGAGCTTCGCGTCGGCGTCCTTGCGGGCCTCTTCGGCCTTCTCGGTCTGGAAGACCCCGAACCACGCCCACGCGAACATGCCGCCTGCCGCGACGACGACGCCCGCCAGGGTGAGGAGGAGCCGCTTCTGCTGGGTCATGGCCATCTCCTACTTCGAGCGGCGCACGAGCCAGACGGAGAGGCCCGCCGCCAGGATCAGCATCGGCATCGCGCTGATCGAGAAGAAGTTGAGGAACCGGGCGTCGCCGTCGGTGAGCATGAGGTGCGACGCCTCGCGCATCTTCGGGCGGATGGTGATCCGCGCCTCCTGGGACGCCAGCCAGTTCATCGAGTTGAGGAAGAGGTCGGCGTTGCCCGCGGCGGCGAGGTACTTGTTGTTCACGAAGTCGGCGTCGCCCGCCGCGACGATCCGCGCCTCGTTCTCGGCGCCGTCCTTTTTCTTGGCGGCGATCGCCACGAGGCCCAGGGCGCCGCGCCGCTCGCCTTCGTCGAACTGCGCGTTGCCGCTGCGGTAGTCGGTCTCGCCCCACGCCGTGGGGTTGGTGAGGGCGAGGATGGTGGGCCTGGGATCGGCGTCGCCGCGGGCGATCACCGGCCGCGCCGTGGGGAACACCGTGGTGAGGCCGAAGCCCTTGGTGATGTCGTGCTCGGCGTACTGCTGGACCACCGGCACCGCGTCGCCGCCGCCCATGAGCTTGGAGAGCGGATCGACCACCAGCGAGTCGTCGAAGATCACGCCCCAGTCCTCCAGCAGCCGCTCGAGCTGGGGATCGGCGAAGCCGGGCTCGAGGGCGACGAAGAGGCGGCCTCCCTTGTCGAGCCAGGCGGAGATCGCCTCCACCTCCGGCTCCATGAAGGCCTTGCGGGGGCCGACGATCGCCAGGGCGGCGGCGTCGTCGGGGATCGAGCCGCCGAGGAGGTTCACGGTGGCGCTCTTGAGCCCCTCGTCCTCGAGCTTCTTCGCGATGCGGGCGTATCCACCTTCGGTGCTCTCGTCCTTCACGTCGGCCTCGCCGTGGCCGGTGGTGAAGTAGACCCTCTTCTCCGAGGTGCGCAGCACCTTCACGAGCGCGTTGGTCAGCGACTCCTCCGAGGCGTCGTTGGCCCGCGCCTCGGTGGCGCCGTGGGCGAAGACGATCCGCGGACCCTGCGCCGTGATCGACGCGGCCTTGGCCCGCTGCGGCTCCTTCTCGGGATCGACGTACTCGACCACCAGCTTGTCGCTCTGCTTCTGGTAGCGGTCGAGCATCTCCTTGACGCCGCCGAACTCCGGATCGGCCGAGCCGAAGAACGCCGTGACCTTCACCTCGTCCTTCAGGTCCCGGAGGGTCCGGGTGGTGTCCTCGGCAAGCGTGAAGAGGCCGGCTTTGGTGAGATCCCAGCTCACCTTCTTCTTGGCGGCCACGTAGTTGCCCGCACCGAGGGCCCCGGCGAGCACCACGGCGATCACCGCCGACACGCCGTAGAACATGGTGGCCTTGCCGCCGAAGGTACGGCCGAGGGCGCCCTTGTTGGCGGCGAAGTAGACGCCGACGAGGACGACGCCGGCGATGGCCTCGACCACGGCGACGCGGGCGCTGCCGGGGACGAGGAGGAGGATGGCGGCCGACGAGACGAGCAGCGCCACGCCGAAGCCCAATGCGATCCGGGAGAGGCTCGTTTTCATGGGTTGCCTCCGAAAATCAGGCCCACCGGCGCGACTCGACCGCGCGGTGGGTGAGGAAGAGTCCGAGGGCGATCACGGAGAGGAAGTAGACGACGTCCGAGAGGTCGACCACGCCGCGGGCGAACTGCACGAGGTGGGTCACCGACGACGCGTGGAGGATCACGTCCCGCCACACGCCCTCCGCCTCCGCAGCCTTCCAGCTGATCATCCAGGTGAGCAGCAGGACGAAGAAGGTGATGAGCGCCGCCACCACCTGCGAGTCGGTGAGGGACGACACGAACAGGCCGATTGCGAGGAAGGCCGCGCCGCAGAGGAAGAGGCCGGTGAGGCCTGCGCCCACGGTCTGCCACTCGATGGCGCTCCCGCCGCCGCCGCTCCCGAAGATCGAGAGGAGGGCGGGGAAGGCGGACACGATCCCGATCACCACCGCCAGCACCACGAGCGCCGAGAGGTACTTGCCGAAGACGATCTCCGACGATCGAACCGGCGCGGTCATGAGGAGCTCCATCGTCTTCTGCCGTCGCTCTTCGGAGAAGAGGCGCATGGAGAGGAAGGGGATCACGAAGGTGAGGATCAGCCCCATGTTGATCAGCAGCGGCGCCGCCACCATGTCGGTGAGGTTCATCCGCTCCAGCATCTGCGGCGCCTGGAACTGCATGAACTGCATCGACTGGCGCTGGAACGAGCTGGTCAGCGACAGGAAGAACCACGCGCCGATGAACGAGGTGGCGAAGAACGCCACGTACGCAATCGGGGTGGTGAAGTAGAGGTAGAGCTCTTTTTTTGCGATGGCGATGGAGTTTCGCATCGGGTTGCCTCGTCGCGCGTGGGATCCCCCCGGCTCGTCGCGCTATGTGGAGGGGTGGATCAGGCGACTTCGGTGGAGGCGGCTTCCGCTGCGGCGGGCGCGCCCCTCGTGTCCGAGGTGAGCTGCAGGAAGATCTCGTCCAGGCTGCGGCCCGGGTGACGCTCCTGCAGCACCGCGAGCTTCTCGTGGGTCACCAGCCTGCCGCGGGCGATGATCAGCACCGAGTCGCAGGTGGCGGTGACCTCCTGGAGGATGTGGGTGGAGAGGATCACGGTGTGCAGGCCGGCCAGGCCGCGCACCAGGTCGCGGACCTCGAGGATCTGCGACGGATCCAGGCCCACGGTGGGCTCGTCGAGGATCAGCACGTCGGGCGAGCCTAGGAGCGCCTGGGCGATCCCCACCCGCTGCCGGTAGCCCTTGGAGACGTTTGCGATCATCCGGTCCATCACGTGGGAGACCTTGGCCGCCTGGGCCACCCGATCCACCTCGTCCGCCCGGGCCTTGCGCGCCACGCCCTTGAGCTCCGCGACGAACCGAAGGTAGGCGGCCACGGTCATGTCCGGGTAGACCGGTGGGATCTCGGGCAGGTAGCCGATCCGCTTCTTCACCTCGAGGGGCTGCTCGAAGACGTCGAAGCCGGCCACCTTCGCCGTGCCGCTGGTGGCGGGCTGGAAGCCGGTGAGGATCCGCATGGTGGTGCTCTTCCCGGCGCCGTTGGGGCCGAGGAAGCCCAGGATCTCCCCCTTCTCGACCTTGAACGTCAGGTCCTCGATGGCGGTGAGATCCCGGTACCGCTTGGTGAGGTTCGAGACTTCGATCATGGAGCGTCTCCGTCGAAGAAAAGTTCCTGCGCCGACCCGAAACCCAAGGGCGAATGGCGAGGGCTCGGAGGCCGGACCGCGACGCGCCCCGCAACACCCGAGGCCGATCTTCATTCCGGCGGCCGAACGATTTTCTGGAAGGCCCGCAGACCCCCATCCCCTGGGTTTCACCGACGGCTCGCAAGGCTAACACCGTGGATCGGCGAGTCAACCGCCTCCTCGGCCGCCCGCCGGCGCTCGGCCCTTGCCTGGCGACCTCGTCCCCCCGTAGACAATGGGGCGAAGGGAGCGTCCCCGTGGCGATCGTTGTGCAGAAGTTCGGCGGCTCGTCGGTGGCCGACGTGGAGAAGATCGGCCGGGTGGCCGACCGGGTGGCCCGCACCCGCGCCGAGGGCAAACGGATCGTGGTGGTGGTCTCCGCCATGGGCGACACCACCGACGAGCTCCTCGGCCTCGCCCGCCAGGTCTGCGAGAACCCGTCGCGGCGGGAGCTCGACATGCTCCTCACCGCCGGCGAGCGGATCTCGATGGCGCTTCTCTCCATGGCCCTCGAGGCCAGGGGCGTGCCGGCGGTGAGCTTCACCGGCTCGCAGTCGGGGATCATCACCACCGACACCCACGCCAACGCGCGGATCGTCGAGGTGCGTCCGTTCCGGGTGCAGGAGGAGCTGGAGCGGGGGAAGGTCGTGATCGTCGCCGGGTACCAGGGCGTGAGCCAGCGCAAGGAGGTCACCACCCTCGGGCGCGGCGGCTCCGACACCACGGCGGTGGCGCTGGCGGCGGCGCTGGGCGCGGAGGCCTGCGAGATCTACAGCGACGTCGAGGGCGTCTACACGGCCGATCCCCGCCTGGTGCCGGACGCCAGGCGGCTCGCCGAGCTCTCGTATGAGGAGATGCAGGAGCTGGCGGTGTCCGGCGCAAAGGTGCTGCACGCCCAGGCGGTGGAGTGGGCCAAGGAGAAGGGGATCTCGATCCACGCCCGCTCCACCTTCGGGGGTGCGGGGGAGACGGTGATCCGGCCCCTCGATTCGGGGGCAGGCCGGATCGCCGGCGTCACCAGCGAGCAGGATCTCGCGCTCCTGCTTGCCTCTCCGGGCACCGCCGCCGCTCTCGCAGAGCTGCTCGAGCACCTGGACGCCCGCGGCTCCTTCGGCAAGCAGCTCCTCTTCGATCGGCTGCCCTCGGGCGCCGCGTCCCTCGTGCTCTCCAAGGAGAACCTGCCGGACTACGGCGCCCTCGTCTCCGAGCTGGGAGCGCGCTTCGGCGGCGGGGTGCAGGTGCGGGAGGGCGTCGGCGCAGTCTCCGTGATCGGCGCCGGGATCAACGCCAGCTTCGCCAACGTGCGCAAGGTGCAGGCGGGGCTCGCGGCTTGCGGCGCGGAGCCGCTGCAGATCTCCACGTCGAGCTTCCGCATCAGCGTGTTGCTGGAGGAGGCGCACCTCCCGGAGGGCGTCCGCGCCCTCCACGCCGCGATGGTCTGATCGCCTGGCAGTGTGCGGGAAGCCCGCGAGGCCTCAGCGCCCGAGCCTTTTGCGCGAAGGATCAGCGGAACGTCGGCGGCAGGCGCCGGTCGCGCGTGGCCTGGGGCAGGTCGAGGAAGTCCACCATCTCGTGCAGCCGGGAGAAGACCCGCTCGCCCACCCGGGAGCGCAGGGAGAGGCTCGCGAGATCCTGCCTGGTGGGATCGGCCCTCCCCGTCGCCTCGCGGGGGTAGTTGGTGGCGAAGAGCGTGAGCTTGCCGTTGTTGTAGCGGCGGCCGATCAGCTCGTCGAGGACCTCCTCCTCGAAGACGCTGCCGCGTCCCTTGCCGAGCTCGTCGATGGCGAGGACGTCTACCTCCGAGAGCACGTCGATCTTGTCCACCGTGGCCCGGGCCCGCGGATCGGAGATCGCCGCCTTGAGGTCCGCGAAGAGGAAGGAGATCTCGATGTAACGGGCGCGGATCCCGCGGCCCAGGGTGAGGCGGGCGAGAGTGGCGACCAGCAGGTGCGTCTTGCCGGTCCCGGGCTTTCCGAGCAGGCCCTTGCCGAGGCCGGCGTGGCCCGGGCGCGCGGTGTCGGCGAGGTGCATCATCTCCCGCTTGGCGATCATCAGCTCCCGGGGATCGTCGGCGTGGACGTAGAACTCGTCGAAGCCCTTCTCCGCGAAGCGGGCGGGGAGCTGGGCGGCGTTGAAGGTGGAGACCCTATGTGCGAGGGTCTGGCACTCGCACCCTTCCGCGAACTGGTAGCCGTCCCTCTCCTTCACCGTGACGCCCCTGCCGTTGCAGAGGCGGCAGCGCCGCTCGCAGCCGCAGACCTCGGCCACCGCGATGGCGCCCTGGCGTCCCATGACGAACCCGCGATCGTGGCAGCGGGTGCACGGAGCGCGGTCCGCCGCCGCCTTCTCGAGGCCATTCGCCTCGATGCGCTGGTGCAGCTCCTCCACGATCGCCCGCAGCGGATCGCCGACCTGTTCGAACTCTTCTTCCCGCTCGCTCATAGATCCGAAGGCCTCGCGAAGCCGCCGTGCCGGAAGGCCGCCTCCGCCAGGACCGCCCGCAGCATCGCACGATGGCGGGATCGGGTGGAGGCGCCCCGCGGCCCGGCGCGGCGCATCGCATTCGATACCACGTCCGCCTGTTCGTGGCGCGGCAGCGCGACGAGGTACGCGATCCCCGCCGCCTCGTCGGCCTTCAGGATTACGCCGCTCTCGTCGCCCGCGACCGGCGCTGCCAGCTGCAGGGCTTGCAGCGCCGCGCAGTAGGCGGACGCTTCGGGCGCCCCCGGGTCATCGCGGCGTCCATCGCCGTGCGCCAGGCGCTCGAGCGCATCGATGACGACAAGAAGGCGACGCGCGGGGTGCGACCGGGGGACGGCCTCCTCGCCACCGGCCGCGGCGGACGGTCCGGAGGGCGCGCGCCGCTCCCACCCGCGGGCGAGGTCCTCCACGTGACGCTCCGCCGCCCACATCGGGAACGGCCGGGTGGCGTTGGCGCGGCCCGCTCCGATCCACGCGGCATGGGCGAGCTCGAGGCCGCGCAGCACGAGGTCGAGGGGGAGGCCGCGATCGCGCCAGGTCCTGAGCCTGTCGGCGTCGAGCGGCGAGAGGACGAGGCCGCTCCCGCGGAGCTGAAGATACCGGTCTCGAGCGGCCTCGATCCAGGCGGCGGGATCCATCGGTCACCGGTTCCCGTTTGGGAGGGCTGGTGGGTGTATGACTACAAAGCGATTCATTGTTGACACGTCTGGTGGGAGCGTCGACTCTGCCGGAGATCCGAACCGGTCGCCTCCAAACCGGCGCCCTTCCGATCGAAAAGGAGCTTGGGGATACCATGCGCATGAACAAACTTCTCGCCACCGCCGTTGCCACTCTCGTCCTCGTCGCCTCCGGCACCGCCGCCGCGGAGTCCACGACCTACGCTGCGGAGACCTCGGCTCGTCCGACGAGGACGGTGACCGCCAACCCGCTCGCCCTCGCCTTCGGCATCTTCAGCATCGAGTACGAGCAGGCGATCGCCGATCGGCAAATGACCTTCTTTGCCGGCCCCACCTACTACAGCTGGAGCGGTCTCGGTCTGGACCTCACGGCGTACGGCGCGAACGGCGGCATCCGTTATTTCTTCAAGGGCACGGCGCCTGAAGGGTTCTTCGTGAGCCCCGAGCTCTCCCTTCTCTACACGACGGCCGGCGAGGGCGATGATGCCGCGTCTGCGATGTCGTGGGGCCTGAGCGGGATCGCGGGGTACACCTGGATCTTCGGCGATGTCTTCGACCTCTCGCTCGGGCTCGGCGCTGGTTACCAGAACTACGAGGTCAAGGTGGGCAATTTGACCGCTGGCTCCTCGGGCGTCGTCCCCGCCGGCCGTCTCGCCCTCGGCGCCGCGTTCTGACGATCCGCAGCTTCATGCAACACAATGGCCGCCGGCTCCTTTGGGGCCGGCGGCTTTTTTTCACCCCGAGATGAGCCGGTCGAAGATCTCCTCGGCGGTCTGGAAGCGCTCGTCGGGGTCTTTGCGCAGGAGCTTGTGGGCGATCCGCGCCAGCTCCTCGTCGGCGTGGGGGTTGTGGGTGAAGAGGGAAGGGGGCTCGCCGTCGAGGATCTGCTGCCACAGCTCGATGGGCGTGCGCGCGTCGAAGGGCGGGCGCCCCGCGAGGAGCTCGTAGATCACGACGCCGAGCGAGTAGAGATCGGCGCGGCCGTCCAGCGGCTCGCCCAGCGTCTGCTCCGGGGACATGTAGCGGTAGGTCCCGACCACCCGGCCCCGCGCGGTGACGGTGGCGTCCTCGGCGAGGAACTTCGCCAGGCCGAAGTCCATCAGCCGCACGTGGCGATCCTCGTCCACGAGGATGTTGCTGGGCTTCAGGTCCCTGTGGACCAGGCCGTGGGCGTGGATGTACCCCAGCGCCTCGCAGACCTGGAGGAGCGCGTCCTTGAGGCGGCCGACGCGCTCGGGCCGGTTGAGCTCGCGGGTGCGGGGCGTCGCCGCCAGCAGCGGCCGGGGCGGCTCATCCGACTCGTCGAAGGAGCCGAAGGCCATCGGCCACTCGAGCGGATCGTCACCCGAAGCCGTGGTGGAACCACTCTCGCCGGTGTCGGGCTCGTCGCTGCGGCGCGCGTAGTCCTCGAGGGCCCGCCTCGCGCCCGAGAGGTCGGAGCGGTCCACGAAGCCGGTGTCCGGCTCGCCGAGGAGCGCGTCCACGTCGAAGGGTCGCCCCGACACGTCGCCCGAGGCCACGCCGTCCCGCACGGCCGCCTGCTCGACGAGCCTTTGTGGCGCACCCTCGGAGAGCGAGAGGTAGCTGCGTAGATCCAGCCCCTCGACCAGCTCCATCACCAGGTAGGGATAGCCCTGGTGCACGCCCGCGTCGAAGACCCGGACCACGTTCGGATGGGCGAGCCGGGCGAGGGTCTCGAACTCCCGCGCCATCCGCTTCGCCGCCACGGGCTCGAGGGCGGCGCCGGTCGAGAGCAGCTTGAGCGCGACCTCGTCGCCGGTGCGGCGATCGACCGCGCGAAACACGGTTCCGATCCCGCCTTTCCCGAGCGTGGAGCGGATGCGATAGGGGCCGACGAGCCGGGGGGGCACGTGTCGATTGTGGGACCAAACCCGCCTCGCGTCAAAACCACGGACCGAGCGAAAAGGGCGTCCCTCCTCTCCTTGACCTGCCCCACGGCGCTGGCTAGGGTCCGCGCCCGCGTGACCAGAATGGAGCGAGATCTCCGCGCCGAGGTGGCTGCGGGCGAGGTGCCGGCCCACGTCGGCATCATCATGGACGGCAACGGCCGCTGGGCCGAGCTCCGCGGTCAGCCGAGGCTCGAGGGGCACCGCGTGGGCTCCGAGAGCGTCCGGGCGATCACCACCGCCGCCAGGGAGCTCGGGGTGAGGGCGCTCACCCTCTACGCCTTCTCCTCGCAGAACTGGTCGCGCCCCAAGGAAGAGGTCTCCGGCCTGATGGACCTCCTCCGCGAGTACCTCCTGCGCGAGCGCCCCACCGTGATGGAGAACGGGATCCGCTTCCAGGCGATCGGCGATCTCGCGCTCCTGCCGGAGAGGGTGCGGGAGCCGCTGGACGAGCTCTCCGCCGTCTCCCGCGGGAACGACGGCATGCTCCTCACCCTGGCCCTGAGCTACGGCGGCAGGGAGGAGCTGGCCCACGCCGCCCGGGCGATCGCGTTCGAGGTCGCCGCCGGCCGCCTCGACCCCGACGCGGTGGACATGGACGTCTTCGCCGCCCACCTGCAGAGCGCCAGCCTCCCCGACCTGGATCTGTGCATCCGCACCAGCGGCGAGCTGCGCGTCTCGAACTTCCTCCCCTGGCAGATCTCCTACGCCGAGCTGGTGGTCACCGACCTGCTCTGGCCCGACTTCCGCGAAGAGGCCTTCTGCGAGGCGCTCCTCGCGTATCGCAGCCGGGAGCGGCGCTTCGGCCTCATCGGCGCCCAGATCCGGGACGACCCGCACACATGAACGAGAAGAACCGCAACTTGATCGTCCGGATCGCCTCGGCGCTCTTGCTGCTGCCGGTGGTGTTGTTGCTGCTCTGGCTGGGCGGCGTCGCGACGATCCTGCTGGTGGCCGTCGGCATCGCGCTGGTGACCGTCGAGCTCTACGAGATGGCGGGGATCCGGCTGCGGCACCCTGCCGCGATCTTCGGGGTCCTCGCCTCCGCGTCGCTGGCGTGGATGGCCGCGTCGGTGGAGACCCGGTGGCCCGGCATCCTCGGCGTCCTGGCGCTGGCGCCGCTCTTCTCGCTGGCGATGCACACGCTGCTGCCGCCGGAGGGGGATCTGCGCCGCGCCGCCACGTCGGCCGCCTTCGTCGCCCTGGCCCCGGCCTACGTGGGCCTCTGCATGTCGGCGGTGGTCGGGCTGCGATCGCTCGAGCACGGCGCCTACACCTGGACGCTGGTGGCGCTCGCCGTCACCTGGGGCAACGACACGGGCGCCTACTTCGCCGGCCGCCTGTTCGGCAGGCGCAAGCTCTACCCGCGGATCTCCCCCAACAAGACGTGGGAGGGATTCTTCGGCGGGATGGCCTCGTCGGTCCTCGCCTGTTTCCTCATCTTCTGGATCCACGACTCGGAGAACCTGCACGCCGCGGACTGCGTCATCGTCGGCGTGGTGGGCGCGTGCCTGGGCCCTCTGGGGGATCTGTCGGAGTCGATGATGAAGCGGGCGTTCGGCGTGAAGGATTCGGGGCGTCTCATGCCGGGGCATGGCGGGATCTACGACCGCGTGGACGCCTTGCTCTTCGTGGCCCCTTGGGTCTACGCCTACCAACACCTCGCCCGCACGCTCGGTTGAGGGGAGGGCTCATGCGCAAGGTCTCGATCCTGGGCTCGACGGGTTCGGTGGGTACGAGCGCCCTCGACGTGATCGGACGATTCCCGGATCGATTCGAGGTGGTGGGCCTCGCCGCCGGGGCGCAGGTGGAGCGGCTCGCGGCGCAGGTGCGCGAACACCGCCCGAAGGTGGTGTCGGTGGCGACGGCCGAGGCGGCCTCGGCCCTCGCGGATCTACTGCCCGCACAGGCCCGCCCGGAGATCCTCGTCGGCGACGAGGGCGCCGCGTCGGTAGCCTCGCTCGGAGAGGCCGACTTCGTCCTGGCCGCCATCGCCGGCAGCGCGGGCATGCGCCCCACCGCCGCCGCCGTGGACGCCGGAAAGACGGTGGGCCTCGCCAACAAGGAGTCGATGGTCCTCGCCGGCGAGTACCTCATGGCGAAGGCCCGCCACACGGGCGCGCCGATCCTCCCGGTGGACAGCGAGCACTCCGCGATCTTCCAATGCCTGGCGGGCCACCACCGAGAGGACGTGCGGCGGCTGGTGCTCACGGCGAGCGGCGGCCCTTGCCGCACGTGGGACGCCGCGCGCATCGAGGCGTGCACGCCCGCGGAAGCGCTCAAGCATCCGAACTGGTCGATGGGCGCCAAGATCACCATCGACTCCGCCACCTTGATGAACAAGGGCCTCGAGGTGATCGAGGCCCGCTGGCTCTTCGATCTGCCGCCGGAGCAGATCGCGATCGTCGTCCACCCCGAGTCCGTGGTGCACTCGATGGTGGAGTACGTGGACGGCAGCGTGGTGGCGCAGCTCGGCACCCCCGACATGCGCGGCCCCATCGCCTACGCGCTGTCGTGGCCGGGACCGAGGCTCCCTCTCGCCCTGCCGCCCCTCGACCTGCCGGCCCTGGGGACGCTCGCCTTCGAGGAGCCCGATCCCGTCCGCTTCCCGGCCTTCCGGCTCGCCTACGAGGCGCTGCGGATGGGCGGCACCGCGCCGGCGGTCGCCAGCGGAGCGGACGAGGCGGCGGTGGCGTCCTTCCTGGCCGGCCGCATCCCCTTTCCGGCGATCGCCGCCGCCATCGCCCACGCCCTGGAGGCCCACCCCGTGCGCCCCGTCGCCTCGGTGGAGGACGCGATCGCCGCGTCCGACGAGGGCAAGCGCCTCGCGGACAGTTGGCTGGCCGGAAGGTTTGGAAGGGATTAGGGTTGGATCCGACATGACAGGGTCCCCAGAAATCTGCTGCGCCCCCCGCCTGCTTCGTTGCCACTCCGCTCCGATGCTCAACTACCGGAGCGTACGCTCCGCTTCGGTGCTCGTGCCGCCTCGCATTCGGGGCTGCTCGCGACGATTTCTGGAGACCCTGTGAGCCTGCCCCTCCACATCCTCTCGGTCGCCGTCCTGCTGGGCGGGCTGATCTTCTTCCACGAGCTGGGGCACTTCCTGGTCGCCAAGGCGTTCCGGGTGAAGGTCCTCCGGTTCTCGATCGGCTTCGGCCCCAAGCTGGTGGGCTTCACCTGGGGTGAGACGGAGTATCGCGTCGCCATCCTCCCCCTGGGCGGCTACGTGAAGATGGCGGGGGACGATCCCACCACGCCCGTGGAGCCCGCGGACGCGGGCCGGGGCTTCCTCGAGCAGAGCCCGTGGAAGCGGATGGCGATCGCCTTCGCCGGACCGGCGTTCAACCTGATCTTCCCGCTGATGGCGTACTTCGCCGTCTTCTCCCTGCAGACCGAAGCGATCGCGCCGCAGGTCGGGCAGGTGGTCGCGGGGATGCCCGCCGAGAAGGCCGGGCTCCTCCCCGGCGATCGCATCGTCGCCATCGACGGCGAGCCGGTGTACGCGTTCCAGGACCTGCGCCGCTTCGTCGATCCCGCTGCCGGCCGCCCCCTCGAGATGGCGATCGAGCGCGGCGGAACGAAGACCACGGTCGTGGTGACGCCTGAAGCCTTCGTCGAGCAGGATCCCATCGAGTCGGTGACGGTGGGCAAGATCGGCGTGGTGCCCAACCCCGCCGCGCCGGTGATCGGCGTCGGCGAAGGCAGCGTCGCCTTCGAGGCGGGCCTGCGCACCTTCGATCGGATCTCGACGGTGGCAGGTGAAGCGGTCGGCTCCATCGACCAGGCCCTCGCCCTCGTCGACGCCAGACTGAAGGAGGGCGCTCCCTTCGAGGTCGTGGCCACCCGGATGGATCCCCTCGCCGCGGAAGGGGCGGAGGGGCGCGAGATCCGGGCGACCCTCGCGCCGGACGACACGGGGCTGGCGGGGATCGAGTCCGCGGAGCTCTTCGTCGCCCGGGTGGCGGACGACTCGCCTGCCGCTGCGGCCGGGCTGCTCCGCGGCGATCGGATCCTCTCGCTGGACGGCGCCCCCTTGCGCTCCTGGCAGCAGATCGAGCGGGCGCAGCGCGAGCTCGCCGACAAGCCGTTCACCCTCGAGTACAGCAGGGGCGGCGAGGCGATGAGCGTCACCATGGCCCAGGCCGCGACGACGAAGCAGGACGAGCTGCGCGACCGCCCCGTGACCGTCTACTCCTTCGGCGCGTACGGCGGCCTGCCGGCCCTGGCGGCGCCGGTGGTGAAGGTGCCTTTCCGGCCGGTCCTCGCCGCGCAGATGGCGGCGGCGTCCACCTGGGAGGTCGCCCGCAAGATCGCGCGGGGCATGGGGATGATCGTCACCGGCCAGATCGCCTTCAAGAACGTCGGCGGGCCGCTGCAGATCTACGACATCGCCACCAAGGCGGCGGATCAGGGCTGGGAGGTCTTCCTCCACACCATGGCGATGGTGTCGATCAACCTGGGCCTGGTGAACCTGTTCCCCGTGCCGGTCCTCGACGGCGGCCACATCGTGCAGGCGGGAGTGGAGGCGGTGCGCCGCAAGCCGCTGTCGATGCGTGCGCGGGAGATCACCAACGCGGTGGGCCTCGCCATGCTGCTCACCCTGATGGTCTTCGCCATCAAGAACGACATCTTCCGCTACTTCCTCGCCGGGTGATCGCAGCGGCCGGACGGCTGCGATCGCTCCCCCCGCGGGGATCCGAGTCACACGTGAAAGCAAGAACGATCCTGGGGCTCGACACCTCGACGCTCTCCATCTCGGTGGCGGTGGTGCGCGAGGTCGAGGGCGCGTGGCGCGTGCTCGCCCGCCGCGACCGTGGCCCGACCGGTCCCAACCACTCGTCCCTCCTGCCCACGTGGATCGAGGAGGTCCTCGCCGAGGCGGGGGTGCGTCTGGCGGAGCTGGACGGGATCGGCGTGGGCATAGGCCCGGGGGGCTTCACCGGCCTGCGGATCTCCCTCGCCACGGCGAAGGGGCTCGCCTACGCCGCGCGGGTGCCGCTGGCAGGCGTGTCGACGCTGGAGGCGATGGCGCTGCAGGCCCGCGGTCTCGTCCCCGAGGCCGGCGCCATCGTGCCCTTGCTCGACGCCCGCAAGAAGGAGGTCTACGCGGGCTTCTACCTGCCCGACGGATCCGGCGTCTCCGGCGCGCCCGGGAGGGCCGCCGACGTGGTGGCGCCGCCGCAGGTGGTGGCGGGGGCGCTCGCCGATCTGCCGGGACCGCTGGTGCTCCTGGGCGAAGGCTACCTCGCGTACCGCGCCCTCTTCGACGAGGCGACCGAGGGGAGGCGCGCGCCGCAGGTGCCGGGGCTCTGCGAGACGCCTCCCGCACCGGAGGTGGCGATCCTCGCCGCGGGTGCCCTGCAGCCCTTCTCGAAGGAGGCGCTCTTCGCCCTGGAGCCGCGCTACCTGCGCCCCTGGGAGGCCGAGCACGCCCTGGCCGTCACGCGCCGCTGACCTCCACAGGAATGACGCATCGCGCCCCTCCGAAGAAGGCCCGGGGGTGGTTTGACAGCCGCTCGGGATCGGGAGGAGCATCGATCCCGAAGCAGGAGATCCCCACCGAACCACGTGGCCGGCGCGCCCGCCTGCTTCTTTGACTCGCTCGCCGGCCCGGAGCGCAAGGGAGTTGTCATGCAGCGGCAGCCACGCGTCATCGACACGAGCGCGAAGCTCGAGGCTCTTCGCCGGCGCCACGCCGAGTTCGAGGAGCGGCTCCGAACGTTCGAGAACAGGATCTACCTCACCGACGAGGAGGCGACGGAGGTCCGCAAGCTCAAGCGACTCAAGCTGTTCGCGAAGGACGAGATGCGCCGCTTCGACGCCGCCGGCTGACCGCAATGGCGCCGGCAGGCCCTGGTCTCCTCGACATGAGGGCGGCGGGCCGCTAAAAGCCGACCGATCCGGCAGCCGCCCCTCGGCTGCCATCGGGAGGCTTTTTTATGGCGTCGCGTTCCATGAAGGTGGCGATCGTGGGGGCCGCGACCGCGGCAGGCAGGGAGCTGGGCCCGGCGCTCGCCGAGCGTTCGTTCCCGATGGAGCTGCGCCTCTTCGGCAGCGCCGAAGACACCGACGAGACGATCGAGATCGAGGGCGAGGAGCAGCCGCTCGAGGCGTTGGCCCGCGGAGCCCTGCGTGGTTTCGACCTGGTGTTCGTCCCCCCCGGCGCCGACGCACCGGCCGACGCGATCCGGGCCGCCCGCGACGCCGGCGCCGTGGTGATCGACGCGGACGGCGCGCCCGCGGAAGACGTCCCCACGATCTTCCCCGGGATCAACGACGAGGAGCTCGAGGAGCTGGAGTCCGCCAAGGGCCGCGTGATCCGGATCCCTTCGCCGACCGCGGCCCAGCTCGCGAAGGTCCTCTTGCCGCTTCAGGTGAAGTCGGGAATCACCAGGGCACAAGTTGTGTGCCTCGAAGCGGTGTCCTCCGCCGGGATCCGGGGGATGGAGGAGCTCTCGATGCAGACCGTCTCCCTCCTCAACGGCAGGGAGCCTGAGGTCGCGGGCCTCCCCCACCGCATCGCCTTCAACGCCATCCCGCAGGTGGACGCCTTCGGCGCCGGCGGCAGCACCCTGCGGGAGGAGCGCGTCGCCGCCGAGGTGGCGGCGCTCCTGGGCGGCGAGGCCCCCGCGCTCTCCGTCACCTGCCTCTGGGTGCCGGTCTTCTACGGCTCCATGCAGCTCCTCACCCTCGCCACCGGGCGCCCCCTCGACGCAGCCGGCGCCCGTGAGGCCTTCGGCGGCGACGACGAGGTCAAGGTCCTGGACGACCCGTCCACCGGCGTCTACCCGATGCCGATGCTCGCCGTGGGCGACGAGTCGATCCAGGTTGGGCGCGTCCGCGACACGCCCGCGGGCCTCTCGCTCCTGTCGGTGGCCGATGGGCTGCGCTGGGGCACGGTGCTGCCGATGGTCCGAGTCGCCGAGCTGCTCCGCGAGGCCGAGGTCGTCTGAGCCGGAATCGGGCGCCCGTGGGATGGGGGGCGGGGCGAGCGATCCTGCCGCCAAGCGTCTTTGACAGAATGACAGCGAGCGGACGTCCTCGCGGTTCAAAGATGTCACCCGACCGGAAGTGCGTCGAAAGCCGAAGGCCCCGTATTCCAGCGTTTCCAAGCAATTGCAGGTGGATGGCGCGTGGGCTTGGAACTTGCTACCGTGCGCCCCCTATGCGGAATGCACGCTTTCCCATCCTCGCACTCCTCGTCGTCGCGCTGCCCATGGCAGCGGCGGCGGCAACCGAGGTGAGCACCCTCACCTCCACCCTCGACAGGAAGGACCTGGGGGCGAAGGATTGCTCGTCCCGGTTCCTCTTCAAGGTCTCCGCGGCCCTGAACGGGCAGCCGGTGTCGAACATCGCCGATCGGCTCGACCTCTCGGTCGCCTCTGCGAAGGAGTGCACCGGCGGCACCGCCATCGGCGTGAGGGCGACCGCCTTGGCGGGGCAGGCCGGCGACTACCAGTTCAACGTCACGGGCGGCCAGATCTTCGCCGCCGCGTTCCCCGGCTCCACCTGCCCCGGCGGTGAGGCCGGCCAGGTGAAGGAGGTCTTCCTCTGCGCGGCCTTCGCCAACACCGGAGAGGGCGCCGAGACGGTGCGGACCTCTCAGCCTGTCGACATCGACACGGTGGGCCCCGGCCAGCCGAAGCTGACGTCTGTGGCGCCCGGTGACGAGGCCCTCTTCCTCGATTTCCAGCCCGCGGACGGTGCGGGCTCCCCCGCCAACTGGGAGGTCTGTTCCCAGGTCGACCGGACGACGAGCGCGCTCGCCGAGGACGACGAGGATCCCGGCGCGGCTGGCTCCGGCGGGTCGGGCGGCACCGGCGGCACCGGCGGAACGGGCGGCACCGGCGGAACGGGAGGGACCGGCGGAACGGGAGGGACCGCGGGCGAGGAGGGGACCGGCGGTACGGGCGGTTCCGGCGGCACGGGTGGCACCGGCGGCACGGGTGGCTCGGGCGGCTCGGTCGAGTTCGTCGACGAGCACTGTGCGGACCTCATCAGCGGCGCCAAGCGCTCCTTCAAGCTCCAGGGCCTCCGCAACCACGTCACCTACCGCGTGGCGGTGCGGGCCGTCGACGACAAGGGCAACCGGTCTCCGTTCTCGAACGTCGGGAGGGGTACGCCCGTGCCCTCCGACGGCTTCTGGGAGCGCTACCAGGCGGCGGGCGGCGAGCAGCAGGGCTGCGCCCATGCGGCCGGCGTCGCGAGCGGCATGGGTCTCGCCCTCGTGGCCCTCTCTTTCCTCACGATCTCGCGCAAGCGCGCAGGGCGGTAGCGCCGCATGTCGAAGTTCCTCCACCTCCTCTTCGCCGGCGCGCTCCTCGCCGGCGCACTGCCCGCCCAGGCGGCGACGTCCTACCAGTCCGAGCGGGACTGGCTCCTGAGCCTCCAGTTCGGCAGCTTCAAACCCGAGATCGACAAGGAGCCGGGCCTCGTCGGCACGCCGTTCCTCGACGTGTTCGGACCGAAGCCCCGCCTGCTCAGCCGCATCTCGATCGAGCGCTTCGTCTTCAAGGACTTCGGCACCCTCGGCGGCGGCCTCGACGCCGGCTTCGCCGAGTTCTTCGGCGACGCGTTCGTCCAGGGCTCCGACACCCCCTCGCCGGACACGGTCTCCATGCGGATGGTCCCGATCACGGTCTTCGCGGACTACCGCTTCGACTGGGCGGCGCAGAACTGGAAGTTCCCGTTCGTGCCGTACGCGAAGGCGGGGATCGGCGGCTGGCTCTTCTGGATCAACGACGCGCACGGCGAGACGGCCGGCGACGGCGCGGCCAAGGGTGTGCGCTGGGGATGGACCTGGTCCGCGGGCCTCCAGCTCATGCTCGACGTCTTCGACCCGCGCCTCTCCCGCGAGTTCGATCGGGAGTTCGGCGTGAACGGCACGTACCTCTACGTCGACTACACGCAGCAGCACGTCACGAGCTTCGGTCGCAAGGGTCTCGACTTCTCCGCGGCCACCTGGTCGGGCGGCATCGCCTTCGAGTTCTGACCACGGCCTTCGGCGGACGGGCACGGCGCCATCCCGGCGCCCCCGATTGACGAGACGAGCCCATCCATGACAGGCAAGGCCCGCCCGCGTCGCCGCTGGCGAAGCGGGCGCCGGCCGTTATGCTCTGGGCCGACAACACCTGCGGGAGATTCGAGATGGCCACGGGCCCCGACCTGTTCGACGAGATCGAGGCGCTCAAGAAGGAGCGCAACGCGATCATCCTGGCGCACTACTACCAGGACCCGGACATCCAGGAGGTCGCCGACTTCATCGGCGACTCGCTGCAGCTGGCGCAGAAGGCCCAGGGCACCACCGCCGACGTGATCTGCTTCGCCGGCGTCCACTTCATGGCCGAGACGGCGAAGATCCTGAACCCCGGCAAGACCGTGGTGATCCCGAGCCTCGAGGCCGGCTGCTCCCTCGCCGACTCCTGCCCGCCCGACGCCTTCGCGGCGTTCAAGTCGCTCCACCCCAACGCGAAGGTGGTCACGTACATCAACTGCAGCGCCGGCATCAAAGCGCTCTCCGACGTGATCGTCACGTCGTCGAACGCCGAGAAGATCGTCAACGCCTTCCCGCCGGACCAGGAGCTCATCTTCGCCCCGGACCGCAACCTGGGCGCCTACCTGTCGGAGAAGCTGGGCCGGGACATGATCCTCTGGGACGGCTCCTGCATCGTCCACGAGCAGTTCTCAGAGCGGAAGCTCGTGCAGATGAAGGTGCGCAACCCCGACGCCGAGGTGATCGCTCACCCCGAATGCGAGGCGTCGGTGCTCCGCCACGCGGACTTCGTGGGCTCGACCTCGGCGCTCCTCGCCCGCGTGCGGGGGAGCGAGCGGCGCAAGTTCATCGTGGCGACCGAGCCGGGGATCTTCCACGAGATGCAGAAGGCCTCGCCGGGCAAGGATCTGATGGAGGCGCCGATCCACGGATCGTGCCCCACGACCGGCGCCTGCAACGAGTGCCCGCACATGAAGAAGAACACCCTCGAGCTGGTGCGGGACTCGCTGCGGGATCTGTCGCCCGCGATCGAGGTGCCGGAGCCGCTGCGCAGCCGCGCCCTGCAGCCGATCCTGCGGATGCTCGAGCTGTCGCGGCCTACCGCAGCCTGATCGCGCGCCTCGGCGAACGCGGCATGCGGTATGTTGCCCGCGTGCGCGTCCTCGGCATCGATCCCGGCTCCCACCACACCGGCTACGGCGTGGTCGAGGCGAGCGGAACCAGCTTGCGCCTCCTGGCCTGCGGCACCATCTCGCCGGGCGATCTTCCCCTCGCAGCGCGACTCGCCGCCATCCACCGAGGCTTGTGCGACGTGATCGAGCGCACGGCGCCGGCCGCGGTGGCGGTGGAGGGCGTCTACCACGCGGTGAACGCCCGCGCGGCGCTGGTGCTCGGCCAAGCCCGGGGCGCCGCCCTGGTGGCGGCGGCCTCCGCCTCCCTGGAGGTGATCGAGTACGCCGCGAGCGAGATCAAGCGCTCCGTCTCGGGCAGCGGCCGCGCCGGAAAGGAGCAGGTCGGCCGCATGGTGGGGATGCTCCTCGGCGGCGCCATCCCTGGGGACGAGCACGCCGCCGATGCCCTCGCCGCCGCGATCTGTCACCTCGGCAGGTGCCGCGGCGCGCCGCGGGCGTCTGCACCCTCGGTGAAGAAGCGCTCGACTCTGCCCATGGCGCGGCCGGCGGTGATCGCGCCCACCCGGATCCGTCCGGGCGCCGGAAGGACCTCCCGTTGATCGCGCAGCTCAAGGGCGTCGTGGATCGCAAGACGGCCGCGGGCCTCGTCCTCGACGTGAATGGCGTGGGCTATCTCGTCACCTGCAGCGAGGCCACGAGCGCCAGGCTCCCGGCGGGGACGACGGCCACCATCCGGATCCACACGGCGGTGCGCGAGGACGCGATCGAGCTCTTCGGCTTCGCCACCGAGCTGGAGGAGTCCCTCTTCCACGAGCTGGTGCGGGTTCCCGGCGTCGGCCCCAAGATGGCGATGAACATGCTCTCCGGCGGCGCGCCGGAGGAGATCGCCGCCGCGATCGTCCACGGCGACCACGCGAGGCTGAAGAAGCTCCCCGGCGTGGGGAAGAAGATCGCCGAGAGGCTCGTCGTCGATCTGCGCGAGCGCCTCGCGCCCTTCGCGTCGAACGCGATCGCGCAGCGGGCACCGGCGCCGAGCGCGCCGCCTCTTCCCCGGGACGATCTGCACCAGGCGCTGGCGGCGCTGGGCTACAAGCCGGCGGAGGTCGATCGGCTCGCGTCGGAGGCCAGGGCGAACGCCGCTCCGGACGCGGGGCTGGACGAGCTGGTGCGCGCCGCCCTCCGCGCCCGCTGATCCGCGGACGACGCGAGGCGGGTCACGCCTTGCGGAAGAAGTCGACCATCGGGAACACGCCGTGGGGCGTGTCCACCAGCTTGCCGAACGCGGCGTCGGCGAGCCAGGCCTCGTCCTCGCCGAGCGATCGGGCGATCCCTGCGAGCGGGATCGGACGGATCCACGCGGGCCCGCGCTCCAGGAAGGGGAGCTGCCTCACCGCGATCGCGCGGCCGAGCTCGAGGACGAGGCGCTGCCGCTCCCGCACCCCTGCGATGAGCGCCATCGCCGCGTCGAGGTTGCGGGAGAGGAAGAGCGCCGCCCGATCCTCGGCGGCCCCGCGGCGCCGCAGGGCGTAGCGGTAGCGGCGGCTCAGGCGCAGGGCCGAGAGCGGATCGTCCACCGACGCGACCCATGACTCGCCCGCCCGCTGGACGGTTGCGTCGACCGCGATAGCCCCGCCCGGAGCGCCGTCGAGGGCGAGGCCCGGCTTGGGATCCATCTCGGCGAGGAGCTGCCCGGCGGCGCGGATCTCGTCCTCGCTCGCGCCCAACCCGGTGGCCACCGCGTGGAGGCCCCGCTCCTCGAGGTCGGCGAGGTGGTGGGCGACGAGGACGCCGACGAGGCCCTTGTCGACCCCCATCGCCCGGGCCTGGATCGAGAGGCACTCCTGCAGATCTCGGGCGCAGACGCCAGGTGGATCGAGGCGCTGCAGCTTCCGCAGGGACGCCGCCGCGACCTCGAGGCTCACGCCGGCCTCGGCCGCGACCGCGATCAGCGGATCTCCCTCGACGCCGTCGATGCGGAAGTAGCCGGCCTCGTCGAGGTTGGCGACGATGGCGCCGGCGACGCGCGCCTCGTCGGGAGTCAGCGACGCGAGGCCGAGCTGCGCCTCCAGGTGCGCGTAGAGCGAGGGCTCCTCCGCGACGCCGCCACCGGCAGGCTCGCCCGGGATCGGCGCCGGCGCCAGGAGCGAGTGGTTGGGGTAGTCCTCCCAGTCGATCTCGTCCGGGCCCTCCGCGGCCATCACCTCTTCCGCCGGGCCGTCGTCCTCCAGCGGGCCTTCGTCTTCGAGGAGGGAGTAGCGCTCGATCGACGAGAGGTCGCGGAATGCGTCCGATCGCTCCTGCGAGAGGGTGCGGCTCGCCTCCTCGAGGAGCGGGTTGCGCTCGATCTCTTCGCGGATGGCGCGGGCGAGCTCGCGGCGGGGAAGGCGGAGGAGCTCCGCGAGACGGGGGCGTCCGTCCGGAGGCGAGAGGTTTGCGGGCCGGGCCCGCGGCTCGATCGAGATCGACATCGGCTCCTCCGTTTCATCCCGTCGTCCGGGGGATCGCTCTCGATCCCTCGTCCACCACCTTTCGATGACGGGCCCTTGGAGTGCGCGCGAGGTCGATCGATCCAAAAGGAGGCGCGTCGATCGGAGATTGCTCGTTCCCGATCATGGTAGCCCTCGCCGGCACGCGAGGCCAGCCGCGGCGGATCCGTCGCATGCCGGACAGCCGGAGCGCGTGTTAGAGTCCGCGCGAATGAGCCGACGAGTCGCCGAGCTGGATCCGATGCCGCTGCCGCCGGAGGAGGACGCCGAGGGTTCCCTGCGTCCGCGCAACTTCGCGGAGTACGTGGGCCAGCGCCGCGTGGTGGACAAGATGGAGGTCTACGTCTCCGCCGCCCGCCGGCGCGGCGAGGCCCTCGACCACTGCCTCTTCTCGGGACCGCCGGGCCTCGGGAAGACGTCGCTCGCCCACGTGATCGCCCAGGAGCTCGGCAGCCAGCTCCACTACACAAACGGTCCGGCCCTGCAGAAGAAGGGCGACCTCGCCGGCATCCTCACCAACCTCCAGCCCCGCGACGTGCTCTTCATCGACGAGATCCATCGCCTCACCCCGGCGGTGGAGGAGAGCCTCTATCCTGCGATGGAGGACTTCCGCTTCGACATCGTCATCGACAGCGGGCCGGCGGCGCGGGCCCTGCGCATCGATCTGCCCAGGTTCACGCTGGTCGGCGCCACCACGCGCACCGGCCTCCTCGCCAGCCCCTTGCGCGATCGCTTCCCGATCCTGGAGCGCCTCGACTTCTACCCGCGGGAGGAGCTCGCCGCGATCGTGGAGCGCGCGGCGGGCATCCTGGGCATCGGCATGGAGCCCGCTGGCGCCGACGAGATCGCGCGCCGCGCCCGGGGCACGCCCCGGATCGCCAACCGGCTGCTCCGCCGCGTCCGCGACTTCGTGCAGGAGGCCGGAGGACGGCTCATCGATCGCGCCGGCGCGGACCGCGCCCTGCAGCGCCTCGAGATCGATCACGCCGGCTTCGACGCGATGGACCGCCGCCTGCTCCTCGCGATCATCGATCGCTTCGGCGGCGGCCCGGTGGGCCTCGAGACCCTCGCCGCCAGCGTGGGCGAGGAGAGCGACACCATCGAGGACGTGTACGAGCCGTTCCTGCTCCAGGAGGGCTTCCTGATGCGCACGCCCCGCGGCCGCGTCGCGACGCCACGCGCCTTCGAGCACCTGGGCCGCAAGGCCGCCGCCCTGCTTTAAATCGAAGCGGCGCCGGCTACCAGGACCGCGACCAGGTGGGTCGAGTGGCCGGCCAGTCGTCGCCCACGAACGGCTTCACGAGGATGAAGCCGGCGACGAAGCCGCCGACGTGGGCCCAGAAGGCGACGCCCCCAGACCCGCCGACCGAGCCCAGTCCCCCCACGATCTGGAAGAGGAACCAGAGGCCGAGGAAGACCACGGCCGGGATCCAGATCAGGCGGACGAAGATCAGGATCGGCACCAGCGCCAGCACCCGGGCCCTGGGGTAGAGGAGGAGGTAGGCGCCGAGGACGCCGCCGATGGCGCCGGACGCGCCGACCATCGGGATGGTGGAAGTGGGGTCGGAGGCGATCTGCGCCGCCGCCGCGCCGACGCCGCACATCAGGTAGAACACGACGAAGCGCCAGCGGCCCATGGCGTCCTCGACGTTGTTCCCGAAGATCCAGAGGAAGAGCATGTTGCTGCCCAGGTGCAGCAACGATCCGTGGGCGAACATGCTGGTGAAGATCGTCTGTACCGGGGGCAGGGCGCCGAGGGGGGAGGCCGCGAGCAGGTCCGCTGGGACGAGGCCCAGCGACATCACCGAGCCCATGAACGATCCCGACCACCCCACCTGCCACGCGAACACCGCCACCGACGCGGCGATGAGGCCGATGGTGACGATGGGGAGCCGGCGGACCGGGATGTCGTCCTTGAGCGGAAACACGTAGGGTGGGCCCCCTTGTTGCCGGCCGAAGGGCGTCGTGCGATAACCGGCCGCCTCGTGCCAGGGTAGCGTTCAACCCGTTGCTTCGGCGAGGAAATCCTGGCATGGCAGGCGTTCGTGGCCGGCTGTCATGCGTAGGCGGGTTCGCACCCTGACACGGGTGTCGTGGTTTTCGTCGGCCGGGCTCGAAGTCGGATCCCCGCGGGGAGGCGGCGGGGAAAAAAAGTTGAAGTATCACCGCGTCTTGGCTTCGTGTCGACGCGTTGCGCCGAAGGTGGCGCGAGAGTTGCAAAATCGGGCGCCCACCCGAACGGATGGCAAGCCGCAGGGCGCACGCCCCTGGAGTCTCAGCAGATGGATCATCTCAACCAGCGCACGGTCCAGACCCGGACGAGCTGCACCGGCGTAGGCCTCCACTCCGGCTCCAAGATCGAGCTCACCCTCGCGCCCGCCCGGCCGAACACCGGCATCGTCTTCGTGCGCACCGACCTGCCGCGGCCGGTGGAGATCCCCGCCCGCGCCGAGTACGTGGTGGACACCACCATGGCGACGACCATCGGCAAGGACGGCGTGCGCATCGGCACCATCGAGCACCTTATGGCGGCGCTGGCCGGCCTCGGCATCGACAACTGCCGGGTGGAGCTGGACGGCCCCGAGGTCCCGATCATGGACGGCTCGGCGGCGCCCTTCGTCTACCTGATCCGCTCCGCCGGCATCGAGCTGCAGCGGGAGACGAAGCGCTTCCTGGTGATCCGCAAGCCGGTGACGGTGCGCGACGGCGACAAGGAGGCCACCTTCCTCCCCGCCCCCCAGTTCTCGGTGTCGTTCCAGATCGACTTCGATCACCCGCTGATCTCGAACCAGTCGTTCCGGATGGACTTCAGCGATCGCTTCTTCGATCGGGAGATCTGCCGGGCCCGGACCTTCGGCTTCTACCGCGAGGTGGAGATGCTGAAGAAGATGGGCCTCGCCAAGGGCGGCTCCATCGAGAACGCCATCGTCATCGACGACTTCAGCATCCTGAACCCCGACGGCCTCCGCTTCCCGGACGAGTTCGTGCGCCACAAGATCCTCGACTCGATCGGCGACGTCTCGCTCCTGGGCATGCCCGTGATCGGCCACCTGGTGGCGCACAAGTCGGGGCACATGCTGAACCACAAGCTGGTGACCCAGGTCCTGGCCGACGCCACCTGCCACGAGATCGTGGAGGTCGGCGAGGAGCGCGAGCTCGAGCGCCTCGACATCCGGCTGCCGGCCTGGAGCGTGGTCGAGAAGGTCGCCTGACGGGCGGCACGTTCTCAGTGAAGCGGTGGCTGCGCCTCCTCGGCCTCCGGGGGCGCGGGCCGCTCGGACCTCTCCAGATTCACTCGATCCCAGCCGGCGGCGTTCGCGCCCGCCTCGTAGGTGCTCTGCATGAACCGCAGGAGCGTCTCCCTGGGCCGCGAGGATCGCCTGACGTCGTCGTAGGGGAGGATGAACTCGCCCAGGTCCTGGTCGAACCCGGCCCGGTCAGGCTCCACGGGGGCCGACCCGTATCCTTTCGGTGCCGGAGCCGTGTACGAGTAGTACAACGGCCCGCCCAGCGCGTCGGTGCCGGGCCACAAGCCCGCGCTGCAGTTCTCGTGGGAGTAACCCTCGCGGACAATCGAGTCGGCGCCGGGGTGGGCCGGCGCGCGCCTCCCCGAGAACCGCGTCACCGCGAGGTCGAACGATCCCCAGTAGAAGAGCACCGGGCTGGACTTGCCGACGAAGCGGCCCCGGAACTCCTCGAACACCCTCCGTGAAGAGAGCAGGATCCGGTGCCAGGCGTTCGTGGCGTCCGGGTCGTAGGAGGCGTGCTCCCGATCCTCGTGAAATGGCAGGTCGGCCCCCGGGATCTCCACGGGGCGATCGTCGATCTCCACGTCGATCCCGAGGGCGCCGAGCGTATGGAAGAACTCGTCCTGGAACTCTGCGACCGGCCTGGCGTACAGCGAGGAGGAGGACGAGCGGCCGGTCGAGGTGCGGACGATCCACCGGTGGTCGATCAGGTCGAGCGAGACCTCGAAGGTGTCGTCGCCGCAGCGCATCGGTTGGGTGTGCATTCCCCTCGCGTCGAGGAGGAAGGCGACGTTCCACCAGTGGTTCACCAGGCTCGTCCGGGCGAGCTGGACCTTGCCGATGATCTGGCAGTACCGGTGGAGCGTCTCGAAGGTCGGCTTCCAGGAGGAAAAGGGGAGGTCGGGCCAGGGTCCGTGCATCGCGCGCTCCGTGTGGGGTCTTCAGCCCCAAAGGTAGCGATCGCGAGGCCGGCGCGAGCGCTGCCCGCGAAGAATCTCGCGGGCCTTCCTCCCGGAAGATCAGACGCCGACGGCGCGGCGGCAGGCGTCGAGCGTCTCCCTTGCGTGGGCGCGGGCCCGCTCGGCGCCGGCGCGAAGGACGGCCTCGACCTCGTCGGGGTTGCGCTGGAGCTCCTTGCGCCTGGCCCGCGGCTTCTCGAAGTGCGCGTCGAGCGCGGCGAGGAGGCGCTTCTTCGCGTGGCCGAAGCCGATGGCGCCGGATCGATACGCCTCCTCCATCTCGGCGACGTCGCCGGGCGGTGCGACGAGCTGATACAAGGTGAAGACGGTGTCGCCGGCGGGATCGAGGGGCTGGCCGAGCGGGACGGACGAGGTCTTGATCCCCATCACCTTCTTCTCGAGGGCCTTGCCCTCCTCGAAGATCCCGATGGCGTTGCCGTAGCTCTTCGACATCTTCTGGCCGTCGACGCCGGGGACCTTCCTGCCGGGCGAGAAGCGCACGGTGGGCATCTCGAGGATCGGCCTGCCGCCGGCGTAGGCGTTGGCGAAGAAGCCGGCCATGTCCCGGGCGAACTCCACGTGCTGCACCTGATCCTCGCCCACCGGCACCAGGGTGGCGCGGTGGATGAGGATGTCCGCCGCCATGAGGAGCGGGTAGGTGAGCAGGCCGGCGCTCGCCGGGATCCCCTTGGCGACCTTGTCCTTGTAGGAGACGCCCTTCTCCAGGAGGCTCACCGGCGTCACGGACGCGAGGAACCACGCCAGCTCCTGGACCTCGGGCACGTCGCTCTGGCGGAAGAAGGTCGCCTTCGCGGGATCGAGGCCGAGGGCCAGGTAGTCGAGCGCCACGTCGAACGTCAGGGCGCGGAGGCGGTCGCCGTCGTGGATGGTGGTGAGCGCGTGGTAGTTGGCGATGAAGTAGTACGCCTCGCCCGGGAACTCGTGCTGCAGGTCGAGGTGCTGGGAGATGGCGCCGAAGTAGTTGCCGAGGTGGAGCGTGCCCGAGGGCTGGACGCCCGACACGACCCTCTTGTTGGCCTGGGGAGTCGACATGCGGCGAATGTACCCCGTCGGCGCGAGCGCGTCGGATCAAACCGACCTCGAACGGTCGCTGGACGACGGGTCGACGACCGGGCATTTCGCTTGACCATGCAGTCGTTAACCCCCAGGATTCAACGCCTTTTGGGCGCTCGGCCGCCCGTTCGGAGACACAATGAATCGCCTGCTCGTTCCCCTGGCTGCGGTGCTGCTCGCCGTCGCTTCCGGCTGCAGCAACACCTCGACCGCCGCCGGTACGACGACGCGCGCAGCGGCGGCCGAAGACTCCAACACCGTCGTCGCCACCTTCGGCGATCGCAAGGTCACCCTCGGTGAGCTCGACAAGTCCCTCAAGCGCGACCTGGGCCAGCTCGATCGCCAGTACCGCGAGAAGAAGCACGAGCTGCGCGAGACCTCCCTCGAGGGCCTCATCGCCAAGGAGCTGATGGAGGCCGAGGCGAAGAAGCGTGGGATGACGGAGGAGGAGGTCCTCAAGACCGAGGTCGAGGGCAAGGTGGCGCCCGCCTCGGAGGAGGAGATCCGCGCCTTCTACGACATGCAGAACATGCAGGCCGGCGGCCCCGGCAAGCCGGCGCTCCCGCCGTTCGAGCAGATCAAGGATCGCATCGGCGAGTACCTGCACGCGCAGAAGCAGCAGAAGGCCGTCTTCGACTTCCTCGACCAGCTGAAGAAGGACGCCGGCGTGGTGGTGACCCTCGCGATGCCGGAGGAGCCCCCGGTCGAGGTGGCGGCCACCGGCCCCAGCAAGGGCCCCGCGAACGCCCCCGTGACCATCGTGGAGTTCTCGGACTTCCAGTGCCCGTTCTGCAGCCGCGCCAATCCGGCGATCGAGCAGGTCCTCGCGACCTACAAGGACCAGGTCCGGGTCGTCTTCCGAGACTTCCCGCTCCCGTTCCACGACAAGGCGCAGAAGGCCGCCGAGGCCGGGCATTGCGCCGCCGAGCAGGGCAAGTTCTGGGAGATGCACGACCAGATGTTCGCCAACCAGCAGGCCCTCGACGTCGACGCGCTGAAGGGCTACGCCAAGACGGTGGGCGTCGACGAGGCGAAGTTCGCCGAGTGCCTCGACGGGGACAAGATGGCCGAGCTGGTGAAGAAGAACATGGCGGACGGCGAAGAGGCCGGCGTCAGCGGCACCCCCGCCTTCTTCATCAACGGCAAGATGCTCTCGGGCGCGCTCCCCTTCGAGGACTTCAAGAAGGCGATCGACGCCGAGCTGGTGCGCCTCGGCAAGGCCCCCGTCGAGACCGCCGCCGGCGGGTGACCCGGAGCGGATCTCTACCTCGCCCGCGTCGCGGCATCGAGTCCGCGGGCGCGCGGCGAAAAAAAGTGCTAGTCGGAGGGCCGGGCCGCGAGCCGGCGAGAGACGCTCCCGCAATACGGGAGCGGATCCGTCACGCGCCACCGGCCCTCTTCGATCGAGAGGTGAGGCGCAAATGAGCGGTGTCGGGAGCGAGAGCAGCAAGCCGCTGGCGGAGCGTCGCAAGAGCCGCCGGATCACACTCGGCAAGCTCGCAGTCGGCGGCGGCGCGCCGGTGTCGGTCCAGTCGATGACCACCACCGACACCCGCGACAAGTGGGCCACCATCGAGCAGTGCCGGGTCCTCCAGGCTGCAGGCTGCGACATCGTCCGGGTGGCGGTCCCCGACGACGCGGCGGCGGACAACCTCGCCGACATCGCCAGGTCCGTGACCATCCCCGTGGTCGCGGACATCCACTTCAACTACCACCTCGCCCTGCGCGCCATCGAGGCGGGCGTAGGCGGCGTCCGCGTGAACCCCGGAAACATCGGCGGGCAGAAGCGCGTCCGCGAGGTCGCCCGCGCCGCGCGCGAGCGGAGCATCCCCATCCGCATCGGCGTGAACGGCGGGTCCCTCGAGAAGGATCTGCTGGAGAAGTGGGGCTACCCGGCGCCGGAGGCGATGGTCGAGAGCGCCGTGCGGCACATCCGCATGCTCGAGGAGGAGGACTTCTTCGACATCAAGGTGTCCCTCAAGGCCTCGGACGTGCCCACGATGGTGCGCGCCTACCGTCTCGCCGCCCGCACCTTCGACTACGCGCTGCACCTCGGCGTGACCGAGGCGGGCACGCTCCTCCAGGGCTCGGTGAAGAGCGCCGCCGGCATCGGCATCCTGCTCGCCGAGGGCATCGGGGACACCCTGCGCGTGTCCCTCACCGCCGATCCCACCGAGGAGGTGAAGGTCGGCGTCCAGCTCCTCAAGTCCCTCGGCCTGCGGGAGGGCGGCATGACGCTGGTCTCGTGTCCGACCTGCGGCCGCTGCTCGGTCGACATGATCACCGCCACCCAGCGCATCGAGAAGGCGCTGGAGGGGATCACCGAGGACGTCCACGTGGCGGTGATGGGCTGCGAGGTCAACGGGCCCGGCGAGGCCCGCGAGGCCGACATCGGCGTCGCGTATGGGCACAACAACGTGGGCCTGCTCTTCATGAAGGGGAAGATCGTCAAGCGCTTCGCCGCCGACGAGCTCGAGCGCGCGCTGGTGGACGAGGTGAAGAGCTTCGTCGCCGAGAAGACCGCGAAGCTCCCCGTGATCCCCGAGAACTGATCCCTCTCACGAAAAGCAAAGCGACATGCGACTCTCCCGAGCCTTCATCCCGACCCTCAAGGAAGTCCCCTCCGACGCCCAGGTGGTCTCCCATCAGCTCCTCCTGCGGGCGGGCTTCGTGCGCCAGCTCGGCGCCGGCATCTACTCCTACCTGCCGCTGGCGCAGCGCTCCCTGCAGAAGATCGAGCGCATCGTCCGGGAGGAGATGGACGCCATCGACGGACAGGAGTTCTTCCTCCCCGCGCTCCACCCGGCGGAGGTGTGGAAGGAGTCCGGCCGCTGGGACGTGATGGGCGACAACATGTTCCGCCTCAAGGATCGCAAGGGCGGCGACTACTGCCTGGGCATGACCCACGAGGAGATTTTCACCTATATCGCGCGAAGTGAAGTCCGCTCGTACCGGGAGCTGCCCCAGATCTGGTACCAGATCCAGACGAAGTTCCGCGACGAGCCCAGGCCCAAGTCGGGCCTGCTGCGGGTGCGCCAGTTCACGATGAAGGACTCGTACTCCTTCGACGTGGACGCCGCCGGCCTCGACGTCGCGTTCGAGAAGCATCGGGTGGCGTACCACCGGATCTACTCTCGCTGCGGCCTCCGCTTCGCCGCGGTGGACGCCCACTCGGGCGCCATGGGCGGCAGCCAGTCCACGGAGTTCATGGTCCGCACCGACGCCGGCGAGGACAACATCGCCTACTGTCCTTCGTGCGCCTACGCCGCCAACGTGGAGAAGGCGACGAGCCGGGTGGGGCTGATCGCCGACGGCGAGGGGCTGCCCGCCCCCGAGAAGTTCGCGACGCCGGGCGTGCGCACCATCGAGGATCTCGAGCAGCCGCCGTACCACGTGGAGGCGAAGCGCCAGCTCAAGACGCTGGTCTACGTCGCGGACGACAGGCCGGTGATCGCCGTGGTCCGCGGCGACCAGGAGCTCAACGAGGCCAAGCTGCAGACGGCGACGGGCGCGCAGGAGGTCCGGCCCGCGCACCCCGAGGAGATCGTCGCGCTGCTCGGCGCGAAGCCCGGATCCCTGGGCGGCGTCGGTACCGCGGGCAAGGAGCTCTACGTGGACGAGAGCCTCGCCGGCAGGCGCGACATGGTGACGGGCGCCAACGAGGACGGCTTCCACGTGAAGGGCGTCGACGTCGATCGCGATCTGGCCCACGGCAAGCGCGTGGATCTGCGCACGGTGCAGGCGCAGGAGGGCTGCCCGTCGTGCCCCGGCGAGATCGAGGTGTGGAAGGGGCTGGAGGTCGGCCACATCTTCAAGCTGGGCACCCGCTACTCCGAGTCGATGGGCGCGAGCGTCCTGGGGCCGGACGGCAAGTCGACGCCGATCGTGATGGGCTCGTACGGCATCGGAGTCGAGCGGATCATGGCGGCGGCCATCGAGCTGCACCACGACGAGAACGGCATCCGCTGGCCGATGTCGATCGCGCCGTACCAGGTGTCGCTGGTGGCGCTGCAGATGAACGACCCGGACGTGGTCCAGGCGGCGGAGTCTTTGTACCGCGCGCTGGGCGACGCAGGCGTCGAGGTGCTCTTCGACGACCGCGACGAGCGGCCCGGCGTGAAGTTCAAGGACGCCGATCTGGTGGGCCTGCCGATCCGCGTCGCGGTCGGCAAGAAGGCGCTGGCCCAGGGCGCGGTGGAGTGGAAGCTGCGCGACGGCGGCGAGGTGGAGCTGGTGCCGCTCGACGGGCTGCAGGCGAAGGTGCTCGCCTCGATCGCCGACCGCATGCCCCGCGCCGTCGTGCCCCAGGAGGGCTGACGAAGCCGACCGCCGGCGGACGATCGGGAGGTCACCGAACGGGTGCCCTCGCTTGCCCGCCGGCCCCCCGGTGCCGACCCTTGGATCCCAGGGGGCGCTCTTCGCTCCTGCGAGGGGAGGGGCGATGCGACTGACTCCTTGGCTGGCGTTGGCCTTCGCCGCCTGCGCGACCGCGCCCCGCCCACCGCCAGTGGGCGGCGGCGAGGAGAAGGCGGCCCGAGCGCCGCTCGAGGCCTCGGCGCCCGTCGCTCCCGCGGACGAGCCGGATTTTCGCCACGGCGTGCCGGGACCCACCCGCTGGATCGACAGCGAGCTCGGCTTCGAGATCGAGAGACCCGACGGAGACGAGTGGGAGTTCGCGCCGGGGCACGCGGCGCCTGAGGGGATCGTCGTCCCGGTGATCGTGCTCCACGTCGCCACCGGCGCCCAGGTCGTGGTGCAGGTGGCGCCCGACGTCGCGCCGGCGCAGGAGTTCGCCGAGCGGCTGGCGGTGGGGCTGCGGAGCAAGCCCGGCTTCGAGACCACCGTCCCCGAGCCCACGCGAAAGGGCTCCGCCTTCCGTTTCACGATGGGGGACTCGGTCCTCGGCAGCGTCGGGATCACCGGCAGCGGCGGCAGGCTCTACGTGCTCCTGGGCACCTGGCCCGCCAGCGCACCGACGAACGTGGAGCGGGACGTGCACCTGATCATGGCGAGCCTGAAGACGGTCGTCTTCCACGAGGCCCGCGCCGTCCGGTAGCGCGGATCAATCGTCGGGATCGCCCGAGGGGGGCGGCACGCCCAGCTCCTTCGCGCGGAGCTGCATGGTCGAGCGGGCCATGTCGAGCTCGCGGGCGGCCGCGCGGCGGTTGCCCTTGTGCCGCCGCAGCGCCTTGAGCGTCGCCTCCAGCTCGATCTGGTGGAGGGTCTTGCCCGGGAGCCGCAGGGTCTCGTTCTCGTCGTCCGTGGTGGGGACCGACGCCACCATCTCGGCGCCCGTCTCGTCGAAGGAGAGATCGTCGGGGCCGATGGCGGAGCCGCGGCGCAGGAGCAGCGCCCTCGCCAGCACGTTCTTGAGCTCGCGCACGTTGCCAGGCCAGGGGTGGGCCTCGAGACGCCTCATCGCCTCGGGGGTGAAGCCCGGCATCCCGCCCCTGGGCGCGAACGCCCGGGCGAGCCGGTTCACGAGGAGCGGCACGTCTCCCGGCCGGCGCCGCAGGGGCGGCAGCTCCACCCGGATCACCGCCAGCCTGTAGTAGAGGTCTTCACGGAAGGCGCCTGTCTTCACCATCGCCCGCAGATCGCGGTGGGTGGCGGCGACGACCCGGGCGTCCACACGGAACGGCCGCGACGAGCCGACGCGCTTCACCTCGCCGAGCTCGAGGGTGCGCAGCAGCTTCGCCTGCAGGTCGGCGGAGAGCTCTCCGATCTCGTCGAGGAAGATGGTGCCTCCCGACGCCTCCTCGAACGCGCCCTTGCGCGCGGTGAGGGCGCCGGTGAACGCGCCCTTCTCGTGGCCGAAGAGCTCGCTCTCGATGAGCTCGCGCGAGATCGCCGCGCAGTTCACGGGCACGAAGGCGCCCTTGTTCCGCTCGCTCCTGGCGTGGATCGCGCGGGCGATCAGCTCCTTGCCGGTGCCGGTCTCGCCGAGGATGGCGACCGCCGCGGAGGACGGCGCCACCCGCTCGATCAGGTCGAAGACCTCGCGCATGCACGCGGCCCCGGAGACGATGCCCTCGAAGGCGCTCTCGCCCGATCGATCGACCGCCTCTACCGAGATCTCCGTCTCGCCGATCCGCAAGGTGGAGCCCAGGGACAGCTCCGCGTGGCCCACCCGCAGGCCGTTCACCCAGGTGCCGTTGGTGGATCCCAGGTCGAAGAGCTGGATGCGGCCGCCGTCGAGGATCAGCCGGCAGTGCACGCCGGAGGCGAAGGCGTCGTCCAGCATGAGGCCGCAGCCGGGATCGGTGCCGATCACCAGCTCGCCCTCGAGCGCGCGGGATCGCTCGCCGGACGCGGAGCGTATCCGCAGGTTCACGGGCACGTTCACCCGCCGGGTGTTTCCCGCGTCCTGGGTGAACTCGCCGCCGGAGCGCGTCTCGGCGTGGGCCGACGACGTCTGGAGGCGGAAGACCGCCCGGAAATCTCCGAGCCACAGCTCCGAGCCGTCCTCCAGGGGGCCTTCGGCCACCACCTCGTCACCGAGGCGGATGCCGCGTCCGGAGAGGTCGATGGCAACGAAACGATCTCCCCTGCGCTCGATGAGCGCCTGCCGCCGGGAGACCTCCGGATGCGGCACCGCGATGTCCGCGGTCGAACCGCGCCCGATCACCATGGCGTGTCCGTCCAAGAGGACACGCATCATCTCTTCGCCGCGCCGCTGGAAGATCAGCTCCGCCATCTCTGCCCCCTTCCCCAACCGAGGATCCCTGCGTAACACGGGATGTGCAGGGCACACAAGACACCGACGTAGGACCCGGTGTGGAGCTGTGCGGGGGGGAGGCGGCGGTGACCCGCCCGAAGGATGCGTGCATCCTCGGGGCGGGGTCTCACGTTGCCGCTACGGCCGGAAGCCGGGGCGGCGGAGCTGGCCGTGGAGGTTCAGGGAGCGCCAGCCATCGCTCGAGGCGGGCATGGCGAAGTTCGCAGCGGTCTTCAGCATCTCGTTCCGGTTCCACCAGTCATCCGACGGTTTGAGCTGCAGCTTCCCGGTGAGGGTGGAGGAGGCCAGCTCGGGGGCGAGGCGCACGGTGGCGGCGAGCTTGGCGTCCAGGTCGGCGCCGTGGATCTCGAAGGTGTCGGTGTCCGCCTTGCCGTCTTGCACGTCCACTTTCCCGTCGAGGGTGCCGAGCGCGACCCTGGGCAGCTCGAAGTGCTGCACCTCGCCGCCCCGCAGCACGAGGGAGTCGCCCTTGATCACGAGCTGGCCGGCGGCGTTGGAGAAGTCGGCGCCCTCCGCGGCGAGATCGAGCTCCAGGATCTCGAGCTTGCCCTCCAGGTCGAGGCCCGCGACGGCGAGGATGGGGCTCTGCTCCAGGACGATGCCCTTGGCGCGGACGGCGATCCGCCGGGAGTCTTCGCCCATCGAGATCTTGCCCTCGATCCTGCCGCCCCAGGCGCGTGCGTCGAACGACACACCCTGCCGCCCGCGGATCGCCGAGAGGAGGTCGACCTTCGCGGTGATGGAGTCGAGGTGGATGCCCTCTGGTGGAGTGGGTGCCTCCGCCACCTCGGCCTTCTTCGCGTCGCCGCCGTCCTTCTTCGACTCCGCGCCCGACTTCTTGCCGGACTCGCGCAGGTCCTTGCCGAGCTGGGCGAGCTCCTGCTCCACCTTGAGAACCTCGTCGGCTGCACCCTCTTCCTTCCGGAGGTCATCGAGCTTCTTGCGGAGCTCGGCCATGCGCTCGGCGTCCTTGGGCGAGACGCCTTCCGGCTCCTCGCCGGGAGGCTCCTTCTCGTCGAGATCGGCCTTCTCCTGCAGGGCGGCCGCGGCCTTGGCGGCGACGCCGGAGGAGGCGCTCTCCTCGCCCAGCAGGCGGACGTCGTGGAGGCGGATCCCGGTGAAGCCCGCGAGGCGCACCTTTCCGATGGTCACCTGCTTGCCCGTGCGATCCCGCACCACCTCGGTGACCCGATCGCGGAGCGCGTCGTAGGGGAAGGTGAGAAACAGCGCGGCGTAGAAGGTCACGCTGAAGAAGAGGGAGTACCCGGTCCACTTCCACCGTCGCTTGCCGCGGATCTTCTCGATGATTTTCATGATTTTGCGAGCTGGTAGGTAGAGACCGTTAGGTTGACGTCCAGGAGATCGGGGTTGTCGTTGCGGTGGCGGACCCGCAGCTTCTCCACCTTGACGAGGTGCGGGCTCTTCTCGATCTCGTTGAGGAATTCGACGAGCTTCCGCAGCTCGATCTGCGCGAAGCTCAGCTCCACGGTGGACCGCTCGATCCCTTCGCCGGCCGCGTCGGTCCCGCGATCCTGCATGTCGCCCAGGGCGAGGCTCTGCCTCCTCGAGATGTCCTCGAGGTAGGAGAAGAGCCGCACGGGCGTGCCCCGGATCCTCGACTCCATCCGGCTGCGCGCCAGCTCCGCCTCGCGGTAGCCCGAGGCGAGGACGGCGACCTTCTGGATCTGCATCTGCTTCTCGGCGATGCGTGCCTGCCGCGACGCGATGTCCTTGCGCATGGAGCCGAACCCCATCGCGACGACGGTCACGACGAAGGCGGCGAAGAGGAGCGAGAGCATGCGGCGCTCCCGCAGGCTCAGGGAAGACCAGCTCTCGCGGGCCCTGTCGATGGTGGACTGGAACGGAAGCCTGGCCATTGTCATCCCGCGTTCTGCGCGTTCTGCCCGCAGACGTAGAGTGCATCCAAAGTGAACTCGATCTTCTCCTCGCGGTTCTTCTGCACGCGCCCCGGCTTCACGTCGCCGACGCAGCGCGACTTCTTCATCGCCGCGACCACCTGATCCACCGCGTCGAAGGAGTCGACGGTGCCCCGCACCCGCAGCCGCTCGAGGGTGGCGTCGATCTCGTCCATGCGCAGGTCGATGCCCGGCATGGAGTCGGTGACCACCGCGAAGACCTCGAGGGCGGACGCCGTGGGGATCTGCGACGCCTTGTTGTCGCCGCCCTGGAGCTTCGACAGCGCGAGGTTGAAGTCCGTCTCGCAGGTGCCCAGCACCTTCTGCGTCTGCTCGCAGAGCGCATGATCCAGGGCCTCCTCCTCCGCGCGCAGCGTGTTCGTGCGCATCCACACGTTCCCGCCGACGAGGAGGACGAGCACCGCCGCGAAGGCCACGAGGCGGCCCACCTTGCCCTTGAGGTAGTCGAGGTCGCCTCGGAACGCGAAGGGACCCTTGCGCAGGTTGACGCTCCTGGCGCCCCGGGACATCCCCCGGAGGGCCAGGCCGAAGGCGTGGGCCAGGGGTCCCTGCAGCTCGGACGGGATCTTGCCGCGGGGATCGCCCGGCAGCTTCTCGAGGCGCTCCACGGGGACGCCGAGCTCGCGCTCCAGCCTCTCGCAGAGGCCATCGAGCGCCGCGTACTCGCCCACCACCCGCAGCCGCCGCAGCGGGAGCCGGGAGCGGGTCTGGGCGGAGAACAGGGTCTGCCGCACCTCGCGGATGGCGAGGTGGAGCGCCTCCGGCTCCGCGCCGCCCATCGCCCTGGTGAAGACGAGGCTGGGATGGCTGCGTTCGCTGCTCGCGCCGCGGCCGATCGCGAGGAGCGTGCGATCGGGGCCGATGTCCAGGAGGCCCTCCACCGAATCCGCGGGCGCCTTCTCCCGCGTGAGGAGATCGGCGAGGAGCGAGAAGTTCGCGAGGCCGGGCAGGGTGATCACCCGAGGATCGATCCCGTTCCCCTTCAGGAGGTCGACGAGCGAGCCCACGTCCTCGCTGCGCGCCACGCCCACCAGGAGCTCGCTCTGCCCGGGCTTGTGGGAGAGCACCTGGTAATCGAAGATCGCCTCCTCGAGATCGAAGGGGAGGAGGTTCTCCACCTCGAAGCCCAGAGTGGCGTCGATCTTCTTCGTCTCGGAGAACGGGAGGGTGACGATGGGCGTCGCCGCCTGGGCGCCGGACAGCGACACCGCCACCACGTCGGCCTTGGCGCCGCCGAGCTTCTCCAGCAGCTCGGCGAAGGCGCGGGTCGTTCCGTCGTGTTCGGGGACCTCGTCGCCGCCCTCGCCGTCCTCGGTGGCGGCGACGGGTGGCGGCGGGGGCTCGATCGCCACGCGGGCGCACGACATGACCTCGTAGCCGCGCATCCCGCCCTCGAGCACGACCGCGCCGAGGGACGAAGGCCCCATGTCGATGCCGATGATTCTCTGGGCCAAGCTACTCCTCCTGGTAATAGAGCAGGCGACCGAGCCCCTCGTCGTACCGCAGCACGGTGACGAGCTTCTTGGTGACGCTGCCGGCCTGTCCGACGGCCGTGATCTTGAAAGTCTCGCTCTTGTCCCCGAGGAAGTCGTTCGCCGGGGGGTTGTGCTTGATCTCGGCGCGGACCGCGATCCCGGCCGCCTCGAGGATCGTGACGAACTGGTCCACCGAGATCGCCATCATGGGACCCAGCATCCGCACGAGCGCGATCTGCTCGATGATGGATTCGATCACGAGCGGGTTCTGGAGCATCGGGTTGGTGGGGTCCTGCGCCGCTGCCTGGATGAGCATGTAGATCTGGAGCGGATCCGAGGTGTTCACGTTCAGCCGCGTGTTGATGTCGGGGAAGACGGTGAGCCTGTCGCCGAAGGCGGCCATGAAGCGGTCGGTGATCCCCGCCACCTGGTACACCTCCTCGAGGGAGTCGAACCTGGCGTTCTTGGGCTCGTAGCGCTGGGCGTACCGGGTGTACGGCGCCTTCTCGTCGCCGAAGCCGGCGGCGAAGAGCTCCATGGGGTTGGCCGGGTTCAGCGAGGTCTCCACCTCGTCGACGTCGACCCAGTCCCGCAGGCGGACGAGCAGATCCTCTCGGGTGTACCGCTCGCGATGCGAGGTCTCCTCGTCGAAGAGGAAGTTCCACCGAGGGTCGCCGACGAGCAGCAGCACCTGCTGGCCGGCGATGGATCCCCGGGCGCCCGGGTTGTCGAGCTTGTTCAGGTTGACCTTGGCCTCCTCGTCTTCGATGTGGGCGATGAAGCCGCCGTCGAAGGAGCCGAAGCTGGAGAGCCCCGTGGCGGGGATGGCCTCGCCGGGCTGGGGCGCCAAGGTGGGGAGGGGCGGCTCCTCCTTCTCCGACGTGCCTGCGGTGGCCTCGATGAACCCCGTGATCGCGGACGACTCGATGGGGAGGGCGTCCCAGAGGCGGATGTTCGTCATGCCCGCGAGGGCGCCGAGGCCGGGAACCTGATTGGCGAGGTCGCCGAGCTGCGAGCGCGCCGCGGTGGACTGGCCGTCGAGCTGGTTCTGGAACGAGAGCAGCAGCCGCGACAGGTTGGTGGCCGAGCGGGCGAGGTAGTAGGCGCGCAGCTCGTCCCGCGCGTTGGCCGCCAGCCGCGTGTCCACCTGGGTGTTGTAGGCGAAGTCCACCGCCACCGCGGTGAGCACGGCGATCGACGACAGCACCAGGATCAGCGCCATGCCCCGCGAGCGACCGGGCCGGGGCGGGCGCTTCCCGGCGGGCGCGCGGCGCGGCGCACCGGCGGCCGGGGGGGCCGCGCGGCGAACGGGGAAGCGCCCCTTTGCCTGGTCGGTGAAGATTCGCATCACTTGAGCGGGTACTGCAGCGCGATCATCGTCTGCGTGACGTACTTCTTGTCCTTGCCGTCGTCCCCCTTGGCGTGGATCGTGATCCGCACGCGCTGGGGCAGGTGGGTGGACCACGCGCGATCCGTGGTGTCCCAGTCGGTGACCCAGTCCTTCTTCTTCACGTCCCAGAACTCGAACTGGAGGCCGTCGATGCCCGTCGCCAGGACGGTCTCCGTCCCGCCGTCCTCCGGTCGGTCGTCGATCGCCGTCTTCTCCCGGCGGATGAGGGCGTTCACCTTGGGATCCTCGGGATGCCTGTCGACCCGGTACTCGACGACCGCCTGGTCGCTCTCCTTGGCGTCCTCGTAGAGGCGGACGTGGCCGAAGGTGTTGAAGCGCAGCTTGTCGCGCTGGCCGGAGTGCTGCGCCACGAACTGGGTGGGCCTCTCGCGGTAGCGCTTGGCGTCGTAGCGATCGGAGAGGTAGGCCATGCCGATCTCGCGGGACATGCGGCCCAGCGCCAGCCGGAGGCCGTGGTAGCGCTCGGCCTGCGCCTCCACCTCCTGCTTCGCCTGGTAGGTCGGGTTGAACGAGCCGTAGACCAGCGCCGCCAGCACCGTCACGATCGCCAGGGCGATCATCACTTCCATGAGCGTGAAGCCGCGGGCGCGCATGGCTAGCCCCCTCCCGGTAGTTGTGTTCCGGGGCCGTTTCCGGGCTGGTTCCCCTGCTGGCTCGTCATCGCGGGATCGTTCGACTCGCCGCCCTGCTGCCCGGCGGGGGCGAGCACCACCAGGTGGGTCACCACGTCGAACGAGTCGGTCTGCGCGCCCTCCTGCCACGAGACGGTGAGGCGGACCTCGCGCACCGCCTTCTTCATGGTCTCGACCAGCATGGTGACCTGGCCCTCGATCATCGGCTGCATCGTCGCCGCGAGGGCGCTGAAGTCGGGCGTCGGCACAGGCGCGCCGGTGCTCGTGGACTGGTCGCCCGGCGACGACGCGTCGCCCACCAGCTTCTGGACCAGCATCTCGACCAGGGCGGTGGCGTTGGCGGCGTCGATGTCCGGCTTCACGATCTCGGCCTTCCACCGGTAGTGGCTCCAGCCCTCCTCCTCGAAGTTGCCCTCCATCACCTGGTCGAACTCGGAAGTGAAGCCCTCCTCGATGTACTTCGACTCGATGTCCGCCATCTTCGAGCGGGCGAGCATGGTCGCCACCGTCACGCGCTTGGCGTAGCCGTGGGAGCGGATGGCGTTGCCGTTGATCCCGACGATGGCGGTGAGCGCCAGCGCCAGGATGGCGAGGGCCACCATCACCTCGAGGAGGGTGAAGCCGGCGGAGCGGCGCGGGGCGATCATTCGCGCATCTCCCGGTCCGGGACCCGCAGCTTCTCCGGCGACACCTTGGCCCGCCCCGTCATCGGATCCACCACCACCGTGTAGACGTCGTCGCCGTGTCCGACCCAGATGTAGGCGCGCTCGGTCTGGCCGTGGGGGAAGAAGTACAAGAACGCCTTGCCCTCCGTGTAGGGCTCCGTCTGGTGCTGGGTCCAGACACCGTCGAAGAAGGTGCCCTCGGGGAGCCTGCGCACCGGGGCGAGGGTCGACTGGTGGCTGGAGAAGGCCTTGCGCGCCTCGACCTGCTGGCGCGCCGCCTTCTCCTCCTCGGAGACCGCGAGATCCTTCGCCTCCTCTTCGACGCGGGCGCCGCGGCGGCTCTCCTCCTTGCGGGCGACGCGGACCCGGCCCTCGCCGCACTCGGGCCACCAGGAGGACTCGTCCAGGTCGAAGACGAGCCGGCAGGTGCTGCCCGAGAGCGCCGCCTCGCCGTACATGGCCCGGATCGAGCCGGCGATCTTCCCCACCTCCTCGCGGGTCTTCACCCCCATCACACCCTCGATCGAGGGCACGACCGCCATCGCGAGGGCGACCACGAGGCCGATCACGACGAGCAGCTCGAGGAGCGTGAAGCCCCTCGCGTTGGCGGTGGGGCGCGACAATCAGTTGGACCCCGAGATCAGGGTCTCCGTGCCGCTGCCGCTGGAGCCGTACGAGTAGAGGTCGAAGCTCTTGGGGTTCTTCTGACCCGGGTACAGGTAGACGTAGTCCCGGCCCCAGGGATCCTTCTTCAGCGAGCCCTTCAGGATCCCCTCGGTGTAGAGGACGTTGAGGCCCTGGCTCGCGTTCGGGTAGCTGCCCTTCTTGAGCATGTAGAGATCGAGGGCCTGCTCGAAGCCCTTGATGTCCAGCTTGGCGGTCTCGACCTTGGCGCTGTCGGACACGCCGCCCACGTTGACGGCGATCACCGTGGCGATGAGCCCCAAGATGAAGACCACCACCATGATCTCGATCAGCGTCATGCCGCGGGCGCCGCCCTTGGCGCTCCTCGCGGCGGCCAGCCTCTTCCTCAGAAAGTTCGTCATCTCTCTTCCTCCGTCGTCCCGTCCACCCTCGCGGTGGAGATCGTCTTCAATCCTTCATCGGCCTGGTCGGAGACCGGCGGCCGCGTCAGCGCGCCGATGGCCAGGAGCGTCGCCACGGTGAGGGCGAGGGCGCCCCAGGCCGCCGCGCGCAGTCCCCTCTCGAGTCGCGATTCGCCCATGGCTCAGTGCACCATCGTGTTCATCTGCAGGATCGGCATGAGGATCGAGAACACGATGAAGGCGACCACGCCGCCCATCATCACGATCATCACCGGCTCCAGCAGACTGGTGAGGGCGCCGATCCTCGTCTCCACCTGGGAGTCGTAGGCCGTCGCGACGTTCGCGAGCATCTCCTCGAGCTGGCCGGACCGCTCGCCGATCGAGATCATGTGGTAGACGATCGGCGGAAACTGGCCGCTGCGCTTCAGCGGACCGGCGATGGACTCGCCCTCGCGGATCGAGTCCCTGGCGTCTTCGATTACGCCGGACAGCACGGTGTTGGTCACCAGCGCCTTCACGATCCCCATCGCCGTGAGCAGGGGCACGCCGCTCTTGAGCAGCGTGGAGAGGGTGCGGGAGAACCGGGCGATCGCCAGCATCCGGATCAGCGGGCCGAACACCGGCATCCGCAGCAGGAGGGCGTCGAACTTCGCGGTGCCCGCCGGAGTCGCCCGCCACTTCACGAAGATCCATCCAGAGAGCGCGGCGAGGATCAGGAGCAGCCACCAGTACTGGGTGGCGAAGTTAGCGCCGCCGATCAGGATCCGGGTGATGAGCGGAAGCGTGGCCTGCATGTCCTCGAACATCTTGGCGATCTTCGGGACCACCACCGTGAGGAGGATCACCACGATGAGCATGCCGATCACCATCATGATCGCCGGGTACATCATGGTGCCCATGATCTTGGAGCGGAGCCGCGCCTGGCCTTCGGTGAAGTCCGCGAGGCGGGTGAGCACCACGTCCAGCGCGCCCGAGTGCTCGCCCGAGCGGACCATGTTCACGTAGAGGTTCGAGAAGGCCTTGGGGTGCTCCGCCAGCGCGTCACCCAGGGAAGCGCCTTCGTTCACACGCTCCTTCACCTGGGAGACGATCGTCTTCAGGCGATCGTGCTCGACCTGGTCGATGAGGGCGTTGAGGGCCTCCACCAGCGGGATCCCGGCGTGGAGCAGGGTGGCGAGCTGCCGGGTGAGGATGGCGATGTCGTCGGTCTTGATGCGGCCGACGAGGAGCTGCATGAGCTTGAGGTTCTTGGCCGTGCCGATCGCCGACTGCCCGCCGGCGGCCGCCCGCTCGGCGGTGACCTCGGTGAGGAAGATCCCGTCCCGCCGCAGGAGCCCGCGCAGGACCTTGGCGTTCTCGGCGTCCCGGACGCCGGTGACCGCCTTGCCGGCGTCGTTGTAGCCCTTGAACTCGAAGACCGGCACGGTTCACCTACAGGACCACGTCGTCCTGGACGACGCGGAGGACTTCGGCGGCGGAGGTCGTGCCGCGGGCGACCTTGACGGCGCCGTGATCGCGCAGCGGCATCATCCCGGCCTCGATCGCGTACTTCTTGATCGTGTTGGAGTCGACGTTCTTCAGGATCATCTGGCGGATCTCGTCGTCGATCAGCATCAGCTCGTAGATGCCGGTGCGGCCGCGGTAGCCGAGGCCGTTGCACTCGACGCAGCCCACGGCCTTCATCAGCGCGCCGGTGCCGTGCTTCGCCATGATCTCCGGGGTGATGCCCACCTCCTCCAGCTCCTCCCTGGTGGGTTCGTAGGGCTGCTTGCAGTGCTTGCAGAGCGTGCGCACGAGGCGCTGCGCCATCGATCCCATCAGCGACGACGCGACGAGGAACGGCTCCACTCCCATGTCGGCGAGGCGGGTGATGGCGCTGGGGGCGTCGTTGGTGTGGATGGTGGAGAGCACCAGGTGGCCGGTGAGGGACGCCTGGATCGCGATCTCGGCCGTCTCCAGGTCGCGGATCTCGCCGACGAGGATCACGTCGGGATCCTGCCGGAGGAAAGAGCGCAGCGCGGAGGCGAAGGTGAGGCCGATCTTCGCCTGCACCGCCACCTGGTTCACGCCCTTCATCTGGTACTCGACCGGATCCTCGGCGGTGAGGATCTTCAGGTCGGGCTGGTTGATCTTGTTGAGCGCCGCGTAGAGGGTGGTCGTCTTGCCGGAGCCGGTGGGGCCGGTGACCAGCATGATCCCGTGGGAGCGGTTGATGAGCTGGTCGATGATCTCGAGCTGCTCCCGCTCGAAGCCGATGTCCTCGAGGTTCAAGAGCACGTTGCTCTTGTCGAGGAGCCGCATCACCGAGCTCTCGCCCCACGCCGTGGGCACGGTCGAGAGGCGGATGTCGACCTCCTTGCCGGCGATCTTGATCCGGATGCGACCGTCCTGGGGCAACCGCGTCTCGGCGATGTTGAGGTTGCCCATGATCTTGATGCGGGAGGTGATGGCCTTCTGGAAGCGCTTGGAGGGCTTGGTCACCTCCTTGAGCACGCCGTCGACCCGGAAGCGGACCACGAGCTCCTTCTCGAAGGGCTCGATGTGGATGTCGCTGGCCCGCTCCTTCACCGCGCGCTTAAGCAGCCAGTTGACGAAGCGGATGATCGGCGCTTCGTCGTCGCCGGAGTCGATGAGGTCGGGGGCCTCCTCCACCTCCTGGGCGAGGGTGTCGTTCTCCTCGTCGTCGAGGTTCTCGCCGAGGGCGTCCGACTCGTGGGAGAGCTTCTCGAAGACCGAGTTGATCGCGTCGACGATGGTCTGCGTCGAGGCGACCACCGGCGACAGCGTCCCCTGCAGCGAGAGCCGCGCCTGATCGAGGACCGCCGTGTCCAGCGGGTCGGCGACCGCGATCTCGACGACGCGGCCGCGTCGCGCCAGGGGGATCACCTTGAACTGCTTCGCGAAGTTGATGGGGATGCGGCGGACCAGCTCGGGATCGAGGGTGCGCTCGTCGATCTTGTCCACGAAGGGGAGATCGAGCTGGAGGGCGAGCGCCTCGAGCACCTGCTCCTCGGTCACCGCCTTCATCCCGACGAGGATCTCGCCGAGGCGCGCGCCCGTCTCCGCCTGTCGCTCGAGGGCCTCGTCGAGCTTCGCCGCGGAGAGCCCCGCCGTCTCCCGGAGGATCGCGCCCAAGGGGCGCCCACAGAGAGACGCCGGAGGCGCCTCCTCCAGGCGGGATCCTTCCATCGTCACGGGCCGTCCTTCGATCGCCATTCGCTCGCTTTTCCCGCTGTCGGCTCGCCGAGCCGAAAACCGCCGGGCCTTGGGTGGCCCGATCACTCCACTCGTTCCTCAACGGCGGGGTCGGTCGGCTCCCTTCCCGCGCCACCCTGGTCGGGCGGCTGCCCGACTGCCTCCTCCCGCAGGAGAGGCCCCGCGGCTATTCGGCTTCCCCGCCCTCGGGGGCACGCGCCGGGGGCGCCTCCTCGGGGATCTCCGGCGCTCCTTCGGAGGGGGCCTCCAGCTCCTCCGGCGGAGCGGGCGCCTCGGGGGCGTCCGGCCCGACGTGCGGAAGCTCATCCGCCTCGTCGTCGCCGCCCACGTCCTCGTTGATGCGCCCGGGCCGGCTGCTGGGCTCGACCTTGCTCTCGCCGGGGGCGCCGGGGCCGCCGTTCTCGAGCTTCTGCATCTCCTTGTGCACGTCACGGGTGAGCGTCGCCGCCGGGCCCGCCTTGCGCGCGAAGTCGATGGGGACCTCGTACTCGGCGCTGGTGCCGTAGAACGCGGCGAGGAACTCCTCCCGCTCCTTCATCTTCCTCTCGAAGATCCGGCGGAAGTCGCTCTGATCCCGGATGATGTAGGGCGTGAGAAAGAGCAGCAGGTTCGTCTTCGACTTGGTGGTGGAGTTGTCCCGGAACAGCCAGCCGAGCACGGGGATGTCGCCGAGGATCGGCGTCTTCTGCACCGACTTGATGGTGCGCTCCTGGATCAGGCCGCCGATCACGACCGTGGTCTGATCCTGCGCCACCACCACCGTCTTGGCGGTGCGCTTGGCGGTGGTCGGGCCGAGCACGGCGTCCTGCTCCGCGATCTCCTCGGTCTGCTCCTCCACCGTCATGCGGATGTAGTTGCTCTCGTTGATCTGGGGCTTGATCTTGAGCTTGAGCTCGACGTTCTGCCGCTGGATGGGCGCGTACAGCGAGCCCAGGCCGAAGCCGCTGCCCAGCGCGCCGGCGAGCAGGTTGCTGTTGTTCACGCCGTTGGTCCCGGCGTTGCCGAGGAGGTTCGAGATCCCCTGCGGGGCGTAGCCCGCCTGGAAGGGCACGTTCTGGCCGACGGTGATCTCCGCTTCCTCGTTGTCCGAGGTGAGGATGTGCGGCGTGGAGAGCACGTTCACGTCGGAGTTGCGGGTCATGGCGTGCATGACCACGCCGAAGGAGGGGAGGGCGACGCCAAGCTCCGACGCCGCCGGGATCGGCGGACCCTGCATCCCGGCGAGGAACCCGCCCATGGACACCAGGCTGGAGAGGTTGAGCGACGAGGCCGAGCCGAGCTGCGAGCCGAACACGATCGGGGCGACGCCGTTCTCGGTGTCGGCGGTGGCGCCGCCGTGCCAGCTCACGCCGAAGTCGTTGTTGTTGCGGAGGTTGACCTCCATGATCACCGCTTCGACGAAGACCTGGCGCCGCGGGATGTCGAGCTTCTCGATCACCCGGACCAGGTTCTTGTAGTCCTGGGCGGACGCGACGATCACCAGAGAGTTGGTGGCCTTGTCGGCGGAGATCTTCACCTCGCCCGAGAAGAGCTCGGCGGCCTGGACGCCCTGGGCGGCCGCGCGCTCGGCGGCGGCGCCGCGGCGGTTCGGGGGCGCGCCCGCGCGGTTCGACGTCTGGGGAGCGCCGCCCTGGGTGAGGGACTGGAGCGTCGCGGAGAGATCCTCCGCGTTGGCGTTCTCCAGGTAGTAGACGTTTACACGGCCGGTTTCTCCCGTGGGGACGTCGAGCTGGCGGATGATGCCCTCGATCTGCTCGAACGCCTTCCGGTTCGCGATGACGATCAGCTTGTTGGTGCGCTCGTCCGGGATCACCCGGGTGATGCTGGGCGCGCCCTGCTCGCCGCCGGCCTCTGCGGCGGGTGCTGCGGCGGCCTGGCCGCTCGGCGCGGCCCTGGGCGAGACGGCCCTGCCGCCTGCCGGCCGGCCGCCGCCGGGCTTTCCGGCACCGCCGCCGGCCTCGAAGATCTGCAGCAGCTTCTCGGAGATCTCGGCGGCCGTGGCGTAGTCGATCTGGATCAACCGCAGCTCGTCGCCGCCGCCGGGCTGGTCCAGGGCGGCGAGGATCTTCTCGATGCGGCGCAGGTTCAGCGACACCTCGGTCACGATCAGCGTGTCCGGCGGCATCGGGATCAGCGTCGCGTCCTTGGACATGAGCTGCTTCAGCGGGTTCGACACGGTGTCCGTGTCGACGTAGTGCAGCCGGATCACCTTCGTGACCACCCGCTCGTCGTCCGGGATCGGCGACCCCGGATCGATGTACGTCCAGGTGTTGCTGGTGGCGGCGGCCCGCTTCTCGACGAGCTTCAGGTACTTGCCGACCGGATAGACGGTCCAGTTGTTCGCCTCGAGGCCGGCGAGGAACGCGGCGTACGCCTCGTCCGCCGTGACGAGGCCGGAGCCGTCCTCGGGCCCCACGATGGTGATCTTTCCGCGGATGTTCTCCGGAACGATGAAGAGCTTCCCGGTGAAGTCGGAGATCGTCTGGACGACGTCGGCGATGTCGGCCTTGTTGAAGTCGAGCTGGAACTTGCCCCGGCGCTGCGAGGCCTGCCGGAGCCGCTCGCGGGCCGCGGCGTCGTTCTGGCCGCCCTGGTTCGCCGTGGAGCCCTGGTTCTGCTGTGGCTGCGGCTGGGGGGGCGGGGTCGGCCGCGACGGCACGGGGCGCGGCGCCGGCGGCAGGGGCCGCTCGGGCATCTGCTGGGGCGCCACCTGACGAGCGCGGCTGCGGTCCAGCGGCTGTCCCGGCGCCGGCCGCACCGGCACCTGGGCGAAGGCGGGAACCGCCGCGAGCAGCAGGGCTGCGAGGGTGGAGGTCGAAGCGGCGGTGCGGAGGCTCTGCATCGTCATTCCTGCTGCGGGTCGAGATCGAGGCGCCGCGCCCGGGTTCCGGGTGCGCCGCTACTGGATCGAATACGACTTGGTGGTGGTCTGGCCCCCGCGCTCGAGCTCGATCTCGACCTTCGAGCTCTCCTTGAGCTTGGCGTAGACCTCGAGGGCCTTGTCGGGGCTGTTGATCTCGTATCCGTTGATCTTGCGGATCACGTCGCCGTTCTGGATGCCGATCTTCGAGTAGATCGATCCCGGCCGGATGGAGAAGAGCTTGAACCCGTTCGCCACGCCGTTCTTGAACGACGGGACGATGCGGGCCTGGGTCGCGATGGAGTTGAGGTTGGAGAGCTGCTTGTCCAGCTCGTCCCGGGAGATCACGTAGTTGTTCTCGTCCACCTTCTGGACGTCGGCGCCCTGGTCGGTGGCGGCGGGCGCGGCGGTCGCGACGGCCATCGGCGCCGGCGGCGGCGCGCCGCCCTCGCCCAAGGCGATGAACTCCTTGCGGCCCTGGTTGCGGACGATGACCCGCATGCGCTCGATCTGGAGGACCTCCGCGCCGAGGATGGTGTCGCCGGGGAAGTAGGCGCCGGTCTGGCGGGCGTTGTCGTCGCGCATGGTCGCGAGGGACCACTCCGGCCGGTTGGCGACCATGGTCCCGATGAGCGTGACCCGCAGCGTGCTGCGCACGGGGTCGGCGTTCGGATCGAAGACCGGCTCCTTGGGGATCGCCACGGGCTCGTTCTTGGGCAGCTCGATCCCGAGGACCTTCGCCGTCTTCTCCAGGGAGACCCTGGCCGGGCCCATCGCGGCGACGGGGCGGGGCGGGGGCGCCGCCGCCTGGAGGTCGAGGTCCGGCGTCAGCTTGGTGCCGACCCAGGCGTTGACGGCGCTCGCGCAGAGCAGGGCCGACAGCGCGAGGAACGCCAGATCAATCGACCAGAAGTATTTGCGGAAGAGCAGCTCCATGGGATCCAGAACCCTTTCGAGCAAGCTCCATGCCATCCGCTCGGTCCCTTGGAAAGACCCGGCCTGGAGCAGGTTTCGGAGGGAAACCTGGGGGAACGCGCGCCCATTCTTCGGGGGCTCGCCCGGGAGGCGAGGCGGGGCCGTGACAATCTGACAATCGGGCGAACGGCCGATGCGACCCGCTGACAAGAAGACGCTTCGGGGGCGGCGCCTGGGAGGGCGAGGTGGGCAGGGACGAGAGACGAGTAGGCGGGGCGGATCGTCCCGTCGGCGTCACGCGCGCTGCGCGCTCAGGGCTCCTCCTTGCGTTCGCTCGCCTTCGGCTCGCAGAGTTCGTGAGAAAATTCACGAACTCTCAGTCTTCTCCCGATCGAGCTTGCGGTAGATCGTCCGGGTGGCGATCCCCAGGAGCTGGGCGGCGAGCGTCTTGTCGCCCCCCGTCACCCGCAGGGTCTCGTGGATCACCCGCATCTCGATCTCGTCCATCGGCGTGCCGATCGGGATGACGATCGCCCGGTTGCCCGCGCGGTCGGCGGACCCGCCCCGGACGGTGTCGGGAAGATCCGAGAGCTCGATCGCATCCCCGCGGGCGAGCACCACCGCGCGTTCGACCGCGTTCTCGAGCTCCCGCACGTTCCCCGGCCACCCGTGCCGTTCCATCGCCTCCATGGCCGCCTTGGTGAAGCCGGTGAACGAGCGCCCGTGCTTCTCGCAGAACGACCGCAGGAAGTGATCGGCGAGGATGGGGACGTCGCCGTGGCGCTCGGCCAGGGGAGGCAGGCCGATCCGCACCACGTTGAGGCGGTAGTACAGATCCTCGCGGAACCGCCCCTCCTTCACGTCCTGGGCGAGGTCGCGGTTGGTGGCGGCGACGAGGCGGACGTCGACCTTCACCGGCTGCGTGCCGCCGAGCCGCTCGATCTCGCCCTCCTGGATCGCGCGGAGGAGCTTCACCTGGACCGACGGGCTCATCTCGCCCACCTCGTCCAGGAAGAGGGTGCCCTTGTGCGCCCGCTCGAAGCGGCCTTCCTTGCGCCCGACCGCGCCGGTGAACGCGCCGCGCTCGTACCCGAAGAGCTCGCTCTCCAGGATCGACTCGGGGATCGCCGCGCAGTTGATGGGGACGAAGGGGCTCTCCGCCCGCTGCGAGAGATCGTGGATCGCGCGGGCCACCAGCTCCTTGCCCGTGCCGCTCTCGCCGAGGAGGAGGATCGTCGCGGAGGACGGAGCCGCCTGCCGGACGATGTCCATGGTGGCGCGGAAGGCAGGCGACTGCCCCACGAGGCCGCCAGGCTTGGAGAGCTGCTGGACCCTCGCCCGCAGCCGCCGGTTCTCCTGCACCAGCGCCTGCTTCTCGAGGGCCTTGCGCACGCTCTTGACCAGGTGATGGCGCTTGAGCGGCTTGGTGAGGAAGTCGTACGCGCCCTCCTTCATCGCCTCGACGGCGGTCTCCACCGTGCCGTGGGCGGTCATGAGCACCACCTCGGCGTCGGGGGCCAGCGTGCGGCAGGCGCGGAGCAGGTCGACGCCGGAGAGCCCCGGCATCATCAGGTCCGTGACGACGACGTCGACGCGCTGCTTCTGCAGGAGGGCGACGGCCTGCTCGCCGCTGGAGGCGGAGAGGACCTGCAACGCTTCCTTGTCGAAGATGCGCGAGACGGAGTCGAGGTTGGCGAGCTCGTCGTCCACCACGAGGACAGTCGGCGCCATCGGATCGGCCATTCGGCTCAGATTCCTCCCGTGATCTTCCAGTCGCCGTCCTGCCGCTTCATCGAGATGCGCGAGAGGTCGGTCGCGTCCCGCCACTCGCTCGCGTTGGGGAGGTTGAGGCGGTATCGCAGATCATAGCGGTATTCGACGAAGGCGCGCTTGCCGTCGTCGACGATCTGGATCTTGCGGACGTCGATCCGCAGGCGCTGCTCCTCCACCTTGGCGAAGGTCGCCTCCAGCCTCGTGCGCAGACCGATCTTGTCGTAGTCGTCCGACGGATCCCCGGGGGTGCCGGGATCCTCGAAGAAATCGTCGGTGGTGAGCTCGAGGATCCGCTGCACGTCCTTGTCGTCCATGGCGCGACGGTACTGCTCCACCACCTGGAGGATCGCACGGTTCTCCGCCGTGTCCTCGACGCGGGAGTTGCCGATGTACTTCGTCGTACAGGCCGTCACGGCGAGGAGCGCGAGGAGCGGGAGAGCGAGACGCTTCACGAGCGGGGATCCTTTCGCGAACTGGCTGGGGAGGCTTCGGTCTACTGCCCACAAACCGGCCGACTGTCAACGAATTCCCGGGAAGCGACCGGGCGCCCGTCGCGGCGCGTCGAAGCCCGCCGACCCCCACGGCAGCCAACCGTGCTACCTTGACACCCACTTTCGGGGCTTGCTATGCAGCCCTGCTCACAAACACTCGATTTTCCTGGCGACCGGCGTGTCGGAGGATGCATGAGCGACAAGGTTTCTCGCAGCGGGCCGACGAACAACCAGAGCGGCGTGAAGATGATCCGCGACGTCCTGATCGTCGCCCTCGTCCTCGGCGGCGGCTTCTACTGGTACTTCAACAAGACCGAGAACTCGAAGGCCGCCAACAAGACCGCGGCGGAGGCCAAGAACCTCCTCCTCCGGGACAACCCGGCGGACTACCGGGAGGCCGAGGCCAAGCTGAAGGAGGTCCTCGCCAAGTACGACTCCTCCCACGGCTACAGCATGGCGGCCCTGGCCGAGCTCGAGGCGATCCTCTGGGGCGAGAACCACGTCACCGATCGCAGGGCCGGCGCCGAGGAGTACGTCGCCAAGGCGATGAAGGCGAACCCCGGCATCGCGGAGCAGTACGCCGCCAAGGCCCTGGTGATGACCTTCGACGGCGACGCCGCCGGCGCCGAGGCCTTCCTCAAAGACGAGGTGCTCGAGAAGGGCGGCGGGGGCCCCCGAATCCTCGCCGCGTTCGGTCAGGCGCAGCGGGCCCAGGGCAAGCTCGAGGAGTCGCGCCGCGCGTTCAAGCTCGCGATCGACGCCGACTGGCGAAACGCGCGCTTCGCGCAGCTCATCGGCGAGAGCTACCTCGAGGAGGGCGACGGCGCCAACGCGCTGGCCTATTTCCAGAAGGGCCTCGCGGCGAACTCCGATCACTACGGGTGCCAGCTCGGGGCGGCCCGCGCCCGGCTGATGCGCGGCGAGCAGATCAAGGAGGCCACCGACGCCATCGAGCGCGCCATGAAGGCGACCGACCTGACCCCCGCGCTGAAGGCCCGCGCCCTGGTGGCCCAGGCGGAGCTGCGCCTCTACGAGCAGAAGGTGGACGAGGCGATCGCGTCGGCCGCCGAGGCCGCCACGGCCGATCCGTCGTTCCCGTGGGCCTACGCGGTGAAGGCCCGGGCGCTGGCGCTCAAGGGCAGCGCCGAGGCCGTCGCCGACTTCGACAAGGCGATCGGCGCCGACAAGTACATCGCCGCGTTCTACTTCGACGCCGCCGTGGCCCTCGCGTCCACGGGCGACGCCACCCGCGCGGTGACCTACCTCGACAAGTATCCCCTCAAGAAGGACGACCAGTACTTCCTCAAGTACGGCCACGTCCTTCGGGCCCTGGGCAAGCTCGACGAGGCGATCGTCAAGTACGACGAGGCGATCAAGGAGAACCAGACCAACGCCGACGCCTACCTCGCCAAGGGCGGCATCCTCGTGGCGCAGGGGGCCGCGGAGGCGGCGCCCGCCGAGAAGCAGAAGAAGTTCGAGGAAGCCCAGAAGGTGCTCGAGACCGCCATCATCGCCCGCGAGTTCAACCCGCCGGTGTACGTGCAGATGGCGGAGATCCACTTCCAGAAGAAGGAGTGGGAGGAGGGCCTGCAGCGCTACGCCACCGCCCTCTCGCAGTGGCGCACCCAGAAGATGCCGCGCGAGGAGCTCACCGCGAAGATTGAGGACGTCAAGCAGCGCCTCCTCTCCGCGAGGGAGCGGCAGTACGCGCAGGCCTGGGAGTCCGAGGCCACCAACCTGATCCGGTAGGAGCTGCCGCGAAGTTCGCGGCGGACGAGACGCCGGCCACGCCACGAGCGTGTGCCGGCGTCTTCTTTTTCGGGAGACCGGCCCGGCGAAGGCGCCCGGCGATCAGCCCGCAGCGAGCTCGTCGTCGGCCTCGGTGGGAGCGCCGCCGATGAGGTCGTGGAGGTGCGCCGCCGCCGAGGCGTAGAGGCTGCGGAGGAGCTCGGGCCTGTCCGCGATCAGCTCGAGCAGGATCTGCCGATCGAGGACGAGGAGCCGGGCCGGCCCTTCCGCTGCGATCGCGTCGGCGGGGCGCGCCGCACCCTCGAGCAGACACGTCTCGCCGAAGCATCCCCGCGGTCCCACGGCGAGCGCGACCCGCCCGCCCCGCACGAGCTCGATCCGTCCCTCGACCACGAGGAAGACGGCGTCCCCCTCTTCGCCTTCGCGGAAGATCGCGGCGCCGGCCTCGATCGCTCGCTCCTTCGCGACGTTCGCCAGCGCGACGAGGTCGTCGACGTTGCAGTTGGAGAAGGCCTCGGTGCCCTCCAGGAAGAACATCCGCTCGATCACCGCCTCGTCCATCCGTCCCTCCTCGTGCCGTCCAGGCCACCCGAGCCCCTGCTGCCGGGCCGCCATCGCCGCGATCCCGCCGAGCTCCTCGTCGGCGCTGCCGGCCAGCTCTGCCAGCCGCTCCGGCGCGCGCTCCGGTCTCCCGCGCCCCGCGCCTTGCCCGGCGGGCAGACGATGCCACTTCTCGAGGAGCGGCAGGAGCTGCCGCTCGAGGCCGCCGCCGTCGATGTTCTCCACCAGCTCCAGCGCGAACGCCCGATCCTTCACGTCGCCGCTCGTGAACTTGCGCCATCCGGCGGAGGGTGAGGCGCCGCGGTGGCGCAGGTGGAGGAGGCGGAAGGCCACCTCGAGGTTCTGCTGCATGCGATCGTCCAGCGTTCGCAGCAGGAACGAGCGCGGGGGGAGGGCGGCGCGCAGATCGTGCCAGATCGGGAGCTGGTGTTCGTAGGCCCGGAGCCTGCCGGTGAACGCCTCCTGCAGCCTGCCGGGATCGGCGACGAGGTGCGGCTTCTCGTCGTGCAGGAGCGAGAGGCTGCGGACGATCCGGTATCGGAGGTAGGGGTGGACGTGGGCGCGGGCCGCGAGGAGGGCGTCCGCGGCGGCCTGGGTCCCCACCTGCCGCAGGACGCGGGGGATCTCCAGGCGGTGCCCCAGGGGACCGTCGCCGTCCAGGATCTCCGCGAGAGGCGCCACCGCCTCGTCGCCGAACGCCACCAGGGCGCTCCCCGCCTCACGCCTGACGCTCCAGTCGCCCAGCCGATCGCAGAGGAGCGGGAGGAGCTCGGGAGCGCGGGTCAGGCCGGCGGCGACGCACGCCGCGCGGCGCACCTCCGTGTCCTCGTCGCCAAGGAGCCTTCCGAGGGCGGAGGCGTACGGCGATGCGCCCATCCGGCCCAGGGCCCGGGCGATCTCGACCCGCTCGGGGACCTTCGCCTCCGGATCGCCGAGCCAGGCCTCGAGGGCGTCGGTGGCGGGACCGCCCCTCGCCTCGCCGGGGACCAGGGCCGCGAGCGCCGCCGCCGCGAGGGGGAGCTCCCTGCCGCCGATCCAAGGGGAGAGGAGCGCCCGGGCCCTGGCGGGAGCGAGGCGCCCCAGCGCCAGCGCCACCTCGTAGCGGATCTCGGGGACGTCCCTCTCGAAGAGCCGCTCGAGCAGCGGCGCGACGGCAGGACGGTCGCGCTCCACCGCGAGGAGGACGGCGGAACGCCGTACCCGGAGATCCCGGTGGACGAGGAGGCGGGGCAGGTGGGGGAGCGGATCCCAGCGGGGGTCGTCGCGCAGGATCGAGAGGGAGGCGAGGAGCTTGTCGACGTCGCCCTCGTGGAGCACGCCGCGCAGCACGGTGCGGGTCTCGTGGGTGGCGACGTAGCGGCCTTGCACGCCCACCAGCCTCGAGACGCGGCGCTCGACGGCGCCTACGTACAGTCGCCGCGTCGCCGCCAGGGCGACCGCGTAGAGGGCCACGACCGCCACCACCGCCGCCGTCAGCACCTCGCGGCCCGCGTAGCTCCCGAGGAGGAGCAGCAGGGCGCCGCCCGCGGCGAAGCCCGCCTTCTTCACGAAGCCGTCCACGAAGGAGCGCACGTGGGGGCGCAGCGCCTCGTGGATCGGACCGTAGAGGAGCTGGAACGCGGCGGGGTTCAGGGAGGTGCTGCCGGTGGACTCGACCAGGCGCAGGGCGAACGCTGGGGCGAGCCCGGGGACCACGAGGCCGCCCGCCGCGGCGGCCGCCGCGCCGACGGGCGTCACGAGCAGGTAGCGGAACACGCCGAAGCGCTCGAGGATCCTGCCGGCGGCGGCGAACTGGAAGACGACGGCGATCACGCCGCCCCAGAGGTTCAGCGCGCCGAAGAGGGAGGTGAGCTTCGCCTCGTCGCCGGCCGTGGCCTCGTGCGCCGCGATCCGGAAGACGTAGTCGGCCAGCGCGGTGAGCGCGGAGAGCAGCAGCATCAACGCCGCGAGCATGCGGGGGTAGCGGTCCCGCCGCAGCAGCGCCCGCACCTCCTCGCGGTGGGAGACGCGATCCGGCTGCGGCGCGGCGCGGGCGCCCGCGTGGACCTCGCGGCGCATGGCGAGGGAAGCGGCGACGCAGGCGGCCATCAATACCAGCGCCGCGGGCACGAGGCCCATGGCGCCGAGGCGCCCGCCGGCGAGCTGCGTGAAGAGGCCCGCTGCGATGGATCCCGCCATCCCGGCGCCGCCGAGGAGGCCGAAGATCCGCCTGCCGGCGCGGGGATCGAAGAGCTCCGACGCGGCCCCCCAGAAGCGGATGGCAACGAGCGTGGCGAAGGCCTCGCCGAAGAGGTACAGGCCGACGATCGCGGCGACGGCGCCCGCCTGCGCGGCGGCGGCGAGGAGCGCGAGGGCGGCGCCAGCGAGGAGAAGCGCGGGGCCGGGGAGGTGGCGCGTGCCGCCGCGATCGAAGCGCGCCGAGAGCCACGCGGACACGCCGGTGATCAGCGCGCTCGCGATGTAGAGGGGCGGGAGCGCCGAGGCCGGAAGCCTCGCCACCACCACTGCCCCGGCCGCGCTCTTCACCACGACCACCGTCGCCACGAAGGCGAGCTGGTAGCTGGCGGCGAGGGCGGTGCGGCGCCCTTCCCCCGGCTCGAGGCGCAGGGCGCGCCGCAGCCTGTCCTGCAGAGTGGAGTTCGTGGACACGAAGGGTCCATCCTACCTGCGGCGGAGCCGAAGGCGAGCGATCTACCCGCGGACGCTGGCGGCGTGGCGGCAGAGGCCGAGCAGATCCTCGGCGACCGGGCGCTGGTGGGGGGCGGCTTCCGTGGCGAGGGTCTCGAGGGCCGGGCAGGCCTCCTGCAACCGTCCCGCCTCCATCAGCGCCACGGCCCGCAGGCGGGCGGCCTCGAAGACGAGGGCCTCCGGGAGCGGGCCCGCGAGGGCGCGGTCGATCGCGGTGACGGCGGCGTCCGGCTCGCCGCGCTGCTGGAGGCGCCGTCCCACGAGGTACCATCCCGTTGCGTAGCCCGGGTGCTCGGCGAGCCACTCGCGGACGGCGAAGAGCCGCGCGTCGGTGCCGGTCTCGAGGAACGGCAGCACGGCCCTGGCCCTGTCGAGATCGCCGATCGCCTCGAGCTTCACCGCCAGCGATCGGAGGGCGCCGTCGTCGGCCTCCAGCGACTCGGCCAAGGAGTAGGCGGCCCGCGCCTCGTCCATGTCTCCCTTGGCGGCCAGGGCGTCGCCGAGCAGCGCCTGCATCGACGCGGCGAGGGCGTCGCTGCGGGAGCGGTGACCGTCCAGCGCGGCGAGGAGCGACTCGACCTTGTCGGGTTCACCGGCGCGGGCCCACGCCGACGCCTGCGCCCGCAGATGGGCCGGATCCCCCGGATCCAGCGTGTAGCACCTGGAGTAAATCTCGGCGGCACGGGCAGGGTCGCCGGCGGAGAGGGCGGCGCCGGCCTCCGCGACGAGATCGGCGACCTCGCGCGCGCAGGGGCGGCGGAAGATCGCGGGCCTGCGGAAGCGCCGCTCGGCGAGGACGCGGGCGCGGTCGGGCAGCGGGATCCCGTCCAGGAACGACTCCCAGCTCTCCACCAGGCGGGGCAGCGGCTCGCCGTAGGCCGCCTCGAAGTCGCCGTCGCGGTATAGGGCCGCGAACGCCTGCGGGCCTCTCGTGTCGACCAGCCAGCGCACGAAGGAGCCGGCGTAGGTGTAGGCGCGCCGGGCCGACTCGGCCCAAAAGCCCGTCGCGGAGAGGATCCGATCGAGCCTGGGCGCGAGGCCCAGGGTGCGCAGGGCCTTCGCCTCCTCGTGGACGGAGAGCTCGCCGGCCGGCCAGTCCGCCGCCACCGCGGCCCCCTCCACGAGGCCCTGGATCGGCATCAGACCCAGGAGCGTGGCCGGCACGCCGAACGGCGCGCGTCCCAGGGGCGCGGCCACCAGGTGGGCGAGCTCGTGCTTGAGGATCGGGTGGGGGAAGCCGCGGACGTCGACGTGGATCTGCCCGAGCCACGGCTTCGCGAACTGCGTCCCGGACGCGCCCACCAGCCGGCCCTTCTCGCGCTGCGTGCGGTAGAGGAACACCGTCAGCCGCGGCGCCTCCACGCCGAAGAACCGCTGAATCTCCTCCACCCGGGCGTCGCACTCGTCGACGAAGAGGGCGGTCGCCCGGCGTTCCAGCTCCCGGGGGTGGATCACCGTGCAGCGCCTGCCCTCGGCGCGGGCGCCGAGGATCCGCTCGAGGCTCGACGCGCTCTGCTCCCAGCCGTCGTCGCTGCGCCGGAGGCCGCCGGTGATCGCCAGGGCCACGGAGGCCACGAGCAGCGCGATGGCGCCGGGCCGCCAGCGGGGGAGGCCCAGGCGACCGCCTCGCCAGCAGAGGGCGACGATACCGACGACGGCGCCCGCCCAGGCGAGCGTGAGCGAGCGAAACACCAGGAGTGGAGGGCGGATCCGCACCACCTCGTCGTAGAGGGGGCCCGGCAGGAAGCCCGCGAGGTGATCGTAGACGAAGGACTGGGGCCCGAACGCCACCGGCCACAGCGAGAGGATCAGGGCGCCGACGGCGACGGCGGCGTAGAGGAGGCCGGGGACGGCGCGCCGCTCCGAGGCCGCGCCGCAGAGGACGCCCAGGGCCGACGCGAGGATCGCCGAAGGCAGCGGGAGCACCGGGTACCAGGCGAGGCCGGCGGTGACGGAGCACGCCGTCCCGAGCAGCCCCGCCGCGAGCGAGGCGAGGAGGAAAGGGGCGATCGCGAGGGAGGCGAGGGCGGACGCCGCCGCGGTCGCGCGCAGCGCGGCGGTCGTGCCGGACGGGCTGGCGTCGAACGCCCCGGCCGGTTCGCGCTCCTGCCGCGCCGCCGCGATCCCGAGGGCGCCGCCGACGATCGCCACCGCGAGGTTCGCGGCGAGCGCCGATTCGTAGCCCGGCACGCGCGCAAGCGGCACGAGGAGCGGCGTCGCGATCCCGGCCGCGCCTGCGGCCAACATGGCCCTGCGCGCGCCCGGCCGCTTCGCGAGGCGGGCGATCCGAACGCTGATCGGTCCCTGCTCCATCGGCCCACACTCTCGCACCGAAGGCGCGATCGTGGGCGAGGTTTCCTGCACGCCCGGCGGCCGTCCCGGCTGGCGAGCAAGCGCGCCTCGTGTATGCTGGGCGCGAATCTGCGCGGTCTTCGAGGCCGCGCGGAAGGGGGGCCGGATCGAGATGGCCGACGAACTGCGAATGGACCGAACCGCCGCCGAGGCCGCCGCGTCGCTGCCGCCGGACAACCGCAAGCACGAGCGGATCCCGATCCGGCTCGCGGTCGACTACCGCCGCACCAACAGCTTCCTGGCCGACTACACGCGCAACATCTCGCGCGGCGGCACCTTCATCGTCACCAACCGGCCGCTCGCCGTGGGGACGCTCTTCCGCTTCACACTGTCGGTGCCGAGTCCTCCTACTTCCTTCGAGCTGGTGGGCGAGGTGGTGTGGGCCCGTTCGGACGGCCCCGAGCCCGGGATGGGCATCCGCTTCGTCTACGACTCCGACGAGGAGCGGCAGCGAATGGAGGAGGCGATGGAGCGCCTGCTCATCGAGAACCTCGGCCCGGCGCTGGCGGAGCGGCTCCTCAGCCTCGGCCCCAACCGCAAGTAGCGGCTGGCGTGGCTCGATCTTGGTTTCGCGAGCCGGCGGCGCGAGTCGGGGGATGTTCGACGATCGCGTGAGAACAATCGCCCGTCTTCACCCGGGAGGGGCGCGCAACCGTCGCCGGGCCTTCGGATCCTACTTGCTGCGCGTGCAGAACTTGGCGTTCTGGACCCGGCCGAGGTAGCGCTCGTACTCCTGCGGTGAGAGCGTGTCCTGCAAGTAGTGGATGAACTCGTCGTCAAACACGAGCGAACGGCAGGTGAAGTCGCCGAGCTCCGACGCACAGTCGTCGTCGTTGATGCACTCGCCGGAGCAGAAGCCGTTGGGGGCCGCCTCGCTCTCGGGGAGGGCCTCGCCGCGGGAGCGCACGCAGGTGAGGTTGTCGCACTCCGCCGCGCCGAAGGAGATGAAGTCCTTCTCTTCGCCCTTGTCCTTGAAGTCCGCGATGTTCGGGTGGAAGCACTCGGGGCGCGTCGCCGCCTGGTCGGCCTCGGCGTCTTCGCAGCCCGGCAGCCGGGGATCGAAGCGATCCTTCTGGATCTGGCAGGGCGCGCCGATGTCGGTGTCGACACATGAGCCGGCGGTGAGCAGGACGACGGCGATCGAGGCGAGCGCGAGGCGGGAGGCGGTGCGGAGGACGGGGTGCATGTCCAAGCGGTAGCACGGGGACGCGCGCAGGCTCAAGAATCCGGATGTGCGCGGAAGTGCGAGGGTTTTTGGGGTGGGAGAGAGGGGGTCGATGTGGGTGCCGAGCGGCGGCCACATTTGTTGCCCATCGGGATCGCCCGCTGTAGCATCCGGCCATTGAAGATTTTTCACCTTGGACCGATTGAGGCAGGGCTTCCGCGGGGCTATGGCGCCAGGCTACCTGCCGGATCCGCCCCGGGAGGCCGCACTTGATCAAGTCAGCCCGCATCGTCGCCGCGCTCGTCTGCCTCGCGGCCACTCCGGCCTGGGCCGAGGGGTTGGGGCTCGACCTGACCGACGACGCCGAGGACGCTGCCCTCCCGCAGGATCCGCCTCCCGTCTCCGCAGAGGAGCTCGCCGAGCGTCTCGGCGGAAAGATCCCGGCGGCGTCCCAGGCCGAGGAGGTCTCCCGCGAGGACCGCGTCAAGGCGGTGCAGCGCAAGCACTTCCTCAAGCGGCGCCGGGTGGAGCTCGTCCCCAGCTTCGCCATGTCGCTGAACGACGCCTTCTATACAAAGGTGGGCGGCGGCATCGCGGCGAACTACCACCTCGTCGACTCGTTCGCGCTCTCGTTCCACTACGAGAAATTCGGGATCTCCCAGAACGACAGCGTCCGCATCGCGAAGCGCGAGCTCAAGTCGCTGCTGCTCTCGTCCAAGCTCGATTGGACCGCCGGCGTCGACTTCCTGTGGACGCCCATCTACGGGAAGCTCGCCTGGTTCAACACCATCGTGCAGTACGACCTGTTCCTGGTCACGGGCGTCGGCGTCGCGTGGTCGCAGACCTCGGGCGATCCGGTCAACGACGGGGCCCACCCCGCCGTCGACATCGGCGTCGGCCAGCGCTTCGCCCTGGCGGACTGGATGGCCTTCGAGTTCTGGGTGAAGCAGCTCCTCTACGCGGATCGCCCCCAGGATCGGCAGATCTCCGAGATCCAGAAGGTGCTCACCCTGAACGTGGGCCTCTCCTTCTGGATCCCTCCCTCCTTCTCCTACGAGGAACGGTGATGCGCGTCGTTCGCTTCTCCACGCGATCTCTCGCGTCCCTCGTCGCCTGCGCCCTCGTGGTGAGCGCCGCCGGCGCCCGCGCCGACGAGGACGCCGCCGCCGAGGCCACCGCCGACGCGATCGCGGCAGGCAAAGTGGCGCCGCCGACCAACCTCGATCTCGACGAGCGGATCCGGCCGGTGTCCGGCAACCTCTTCCTCAAGAAGGGGCGCCACGAGCTGTCTCCGATGGTGGGGATCTCCCTCGGCGATGCGTTTCACTCCAAGTACGTGGCCGGCCTGCAGTACGGCTACCACGTCGGCGAGACGTGGATGATCGGCCTGAGCGCGGGCTACGCCGCTTCGACGCCGTCGGGGGCGGTGTCCCGCTGCAACTCCAGCGGCCAGGACTGCCGCGTCCCCACCAAGGCCGACCTCGCCCGCGCCCCCGGGGACCTCGGGATGATCGGCGGGCTCGACGTGTCCTGGGCGCCCCTCTACGGAAAGATCTCCGTCCTCGCCGAGAGCGTGCTGCACTTCGACACCTACTTCCTGGCAGGCGGCGGCGTGGTGCAGACGCGGATCGCGCCGCCCCAGGGCTTCGACGTCGAAGAGAAGATGACGCCGGCGATCCACGTGGGGGTGGGGCAGCGCTACGTTCTCTCGAGGTACGCGGCGCTGCGCTTCGAGCTGCGCGACGTGCTCTACCGCCTCGAGCTCCAGGGCAAGTCCGGAATCGAGACGAGCACCCAGAACCAGCTCGTCTTCCAGGTGGGCCTCTCCTTCTTCCTCGGACAGGGTGGCGAATGAAGACGTGGATCCTCGCCCTGATGGCGGCGGCGATGGTCGCCGGCGGGCCGGCCCGGGCGCTGGCACAGTTCTCCTTCGACGGGCTCGATCTGTCGGATGAGGAGGAGGCGCCGAAGTCGCCGCCCAAGAAGCTGAAGCCGCCGCCGAAGAAGGCGCCCGCAAAGAAGCAGGCTCCCCCGCAGCGGCGAAAGGCGGCGCCCCAGGCCGACAAGGCCAAGCAGCCGCCCCCGGCGGCGAAGCAGGCCCCGGCGCCGAAGCCCCAGCCCGTCCTCACCTTCGAGGGGCTCGACGTGGAGGGGAAGACCTCCGACCGGCAGAAGCTCGACGCGGCCACGCGGCTGTTCCGGGAAGGGAGCTTCGAGACCGCCGCCCTCGGCTTCCACGAGATCCTGCAGGATCCCGGCTCCGTGGAGCAGTACCCGCAGGCCGAGTACCTGCTGGGCAAGTCGCTCTACCGGCTCGGCATGTACCACTCGTCGCTCTCGGTCTTCAAACGCATCCTGGAGAAGGGCGAGACCCATCCGTACTTCGCGACCAGCCTCGAGTGGCTCTTCTTCATCGCCCACAAGGCGACCAACCAGACGGTGGTGCTGGACGAGATCGCGCGGTACGCGGGGGCGAGCTTCCCGGAGAAGTACCGGGACGAGTACCGGTACCTCCTCGCCAAGTACAACTTCGTCCGCGGCAAGGCCCTCCTCGACGCCGGCGAGGCGGAGCCCGCCCAGAAGGACGCCCACTTCGCCGACGCCGGCAAGAGCTTCGACGAGGCGCGCCGCCTGCTGGCGATGGTGCCGCCGGAGTCGCGCTTCTACCCCAAGGCCCGGTACCTGGACGGCCTCACGCTCTACGTGAACGGAAAGTTCACGCCGTCTCTCGAGGCGTTCAAGGACGTGGTGCGGACGCTCAACCCGCGGCGCGCCCGGTACGTGGACCCCAAGCTCCGCGAGCAGGCGTTCATGCAGCTCGCGCGCATCCACTTCGAGCACGCGCAGAACCGCCACGCTTCTTTCTATTACGACCGCATCGCCCGCGGCAGCGACCAGTGGCTGCAGTCGCTCTACGAGGCATCCTGGGCGCACTTCCGCATGGGCGAGTACGAGCAGGCGCTGGGCAACATGATCACGCTGCAGTCGCCCTTCTTCCGGGACGAGTACTTCCCCGAGTCGCTCGTGCTGCAGGCGGTGATCTACTACGAGAACTGCCGGTACCCCGAGGCGAACGAGATCGTCGACGACTTCCGCGCCCGCTACTACCCGCTGTACGTCGAGCTGGAGAAGATCCTGGCCCGGCCGTACTCAACGCCGGCGGACTACTACGGCGTCCTGGCGGATCTGCAGAAGGAGGAGAAGGGCGGCGAGACCAACCGCATGCTCCAGCGGATCCTCAAGCTCGCGCTCTCGGACAAGGAGCTGCGGCACCTCAACGACTCGATCCTCGAGCTCGAGGGCGAGCTCGACGGGATGGCCGCGCGGCGGGACATCTTCCGCTTCTCCGGGCTCGCGAAGGCGCTTGGCGAGGACCTGGGCGCCCAGCGGACGGAGCTGCAGCGCAAGGCCGGCTTCTACGCCAAGCGGAAGCTGGAGAAGGAGCGCAAGGAGCTCGCCTCGCTGAACTATCGGGCCCTCGCCATCAAGGCCGAGATCGGCACCCGCGAGAAGGACGTGCTGGAGGCCTCGCTCTCCGAGGGGCGCAGGGTCTCGCCGATCGAGAACTACAAGTACTCCACCGCGGTCGACGACGAGCACGTCTACTGGCCGTACGAGGGGGAGTACTGGCGGGACGAGCTCGGCACGTACCAGTACACGCTCACCAAGGGCTGCAAGGCCCGATGAGGATCGCGATGCGAGCGATTGCTGCTCTGCTCCTGCTGGCCCCGGCCGTGGCGCTGGCGGCCCCCGGCGCGCCGGCCGGGAAGGCGCCGGACCTGGGCAAGAAGAAGGACTCCGGCGGCCCCACCGTCGATCTCGCCGGCGACATCACCCGCGAGAAGCCGGCGCAGAAGGAGGACGCGAAGCCGACCCTGGGCTACGACGCGTTCCGCTTCACGGTGGAGCTCCAGCTCAAGGAGAAGCGCGCCGAGCTGATGCGGACCCTGGAGCAGATGGCTGAGCTCAACCAGGATCCGAACGAGAAGCCGGACATCCTCTTCCGCCTGGCGGAGCTCTCCTGGGAGGAGTCGCGCTACTGGTTCTTCGAGGCCAACCGCCAGGACGATCGCATCGCCCGCTGCCGCGACGCGAAGGACGACGCGTGCCGGCAGGCGGCGGAGCGGGATCAGAACACCTACCGGGCGGCGAGCGGCAAGTTCCAGGGGCAGGCGATCCGCCGCTACAAGGAGCTGATCGCGCAGTTCCCCGACTACAAGCGCGTGGACGAGGTCCTCTTCTACCTCGGGCACAACCTGTGGGAGGCGGGAGAGGAGGAGGACGCCCTCGGCGCCTACAAGTCGCTGATCACGCGGTTCCCCCAGTCGCCATTCGTCCCCGACGCGTGGCTCGCCTTCGGCGAGTGGTATTTCAACAACTCGGAAGGGAAGGCCGCCAACCTGGAGAAGGCCCTCGAGGCCTACGTGAAGGCGGCGAGCTTCACCGAGTCGCGGGTGTACGGCTTCGCCATCTACAAGCAGGGCTGGTGCCTCTACAACCTGGGCGACTTCGCCGGCGCCGCCGACAAGTTCAAGGCCACGGTGTTCTACGGCGAGCTCGCCACCAACGTCGCCGGCGACAACAAGTCCGCGCTGGTCCGTGAGGCGCGCAAGGACTTCGTCCTCGCCTTCTCCCGCTACGGCGATCCCTCCACCGCCAAGCCGGTGATGCAGGCGGTCGGCGGAGAGGAGAACTGGTGGTCGATGCTGAAGGGCCTGGCCGGCCTCTACTACGACGACGGCAAGGACAAGGAGGCGGTGCTCATCTACCGCCTGCTGATCCGGGAGCAGCCGCTGTCGCCGGAGGCGCCGTTCTTCCAGGCCCGCATCGTCGACGCGGTGATGCGCGTCGGCAACAAGCGGATCACCGTGGAGCAGGCGCGGCTGCTGGTGAAGGTCTTCCAGGACGTGAAGGAGAGCGCGCCGAACCTCTCCGACGAGGATCGGGCCCAGCTCGTCGCCGCCGAGAAGCTCGCGGAGCGCACCCTCTCGAACCTCGCGGTGGTGTGGCACAACGAGGGCAAGAAGAGCCGCGACGAGGAGACCTACCGCTTCGCGAGCGAGGTCTACGGCGACTACTTCGCGATCTTCCCGGACACGGAGAAGGCGTACAGCCTGCGCTTCTACCACGCGGAGCTCCTCTTCGAGCAGCTGCGCAACTACGACTTCGCCGCCGACGCCTACGACAAGGTCGTGCAGATCGACGTGGCCCGGATCGAGAAGGGCGAGAAGCCCGGCAAATGGCTGGTGCCCGCGATCGAGGGCGCGATCTTCGCGAACGAGGAGGTGGTCAAGCGGATGGGCGACGAGCCGATCCCGCCGGACGCCGATCCCCACGTCGAGCTGCCGATCCCGCCGGCGAAGCTGCGCCTGGTGAAGGCCTGCGAGGACTACCTGCAGCACGTGCCCGGCGGGAAGAAGCGGGTGGAGATCGCCTACCGCGCCGCCCAGATCCTCTACCGCTACAACCACTTCGAGAAGGCGGTGGAGCGGTTCGCCGAGATCGCGCTGCAGCACCCCAGGCACGAGCTCGCGGAGTACAGCGCCAACCTGGTGCTGGACGTGTACAACCTGCTGGACGACTACGAGAAGATCGACGAGTGGGCCAAGCGCTTCCACGCGGAGAAGCAGCTCGCCAAGGGCGAGTTCAAGGTCGAGCTCGAGCGGATCATCGAGCGCAACTCCTTCAAGCTCGTGGCCCTCCTCGAGAAGGATCTGCGCTTCGCCGACGCCGCCGATCGCTACATCGCCTTCGTCACCGAGTGGCCCCGCAGCGAGCTGGCCGGCGAGGCGCTCTTCAACGCTTCGGTGGACTACTACAAGGCGGGCCGGATCGAGCAGGCGATCGCCACCCGGGCGCGCCTGGTGCGCGACTACCCGCAGTCCAAGATGGCGCCCCTCGCGATCTTCATGAACGCCTCGGTGTTCGAGGAGATCGGCGAGTTCGCCAAGGCCGCCGAGGGGTACGAGGCGTACGCCTCCGGCTTCGAGCGGCAGCGGCCCCCGGCGCCCGCCAGGGGGAAGGGGAGGAGGGCGGCCCGCCCCGCCCCGGCCAAGGCCGCCGCGACCTACGAGGACGAGAAGGCTCGGGACGCCCTCTTCAACGCCGGGGTCTTCCGCGAGGCGCTGGGCGACAACCGGGCGGCGCAGCGCAACCGCGAGAAGTACCTCGAGCTGTGGCCGAACAGCCCCGACTCCGAGGCGGTCTTCCTGTCGATCGTCGATCTGCTGGAGAAGGGCGGCAACTACGGCGCGGCCCAGCGGCAGCTCGAGGCCTACGAGAAGCAGTACGGCCGGAACCCCGCCAAGGCGATCCTCGCCTGGTACCGCACCGCGCGCATCCAGGAGAAGCGCGGCCAGCGGTGGCCCGCCCTCAAGAACTACGAGAAGATCTGGGAGACGTGGCGCCGGCTGCCGTCCAAGACGAAGGCGTCGCTCTCGCCGGAGCCCGGCGGCGCCCTCGAGGGCGTGGCCACGGCGCACTTCCTCCTGTCCGAGCCGACCTACCGCGAGTTCGCCAAGATCCAGCTCCGCCTACCGGAGGCGGTGATGGCCGAGCGCCTGCGGGCGAAGGGCGCGGCGCTCCTCGAGGTCGAGAAGCGCTACGCGGAGACCGTGGGGCTGAAGGTGCCCGGCCCCGCGATCTGCGCGCTCACCCGGATCGGCGAGGCTTACCACGAGTTCGCCCAGGCGCTGTACGACGCGCCGATCCCCCGCGGCCTCACGGAGGCACAGCTCGACATGTACCGGGACGCCCTCGCGGAGCAGGCGCACCCCGTCGAGGCGAAGTCCCAGGAGGCCCTCGCGATGGCGGTGGAGAAGAGCCTCGAACTCTCGCTCGACGACGACTGCTCCCGCAAGGCCCGCGGGCTCCTCGAGGCGTGGGTCCCCGACAGGTTTCCCCCGCTGCTCGGCGAGGTCGCCGAGGTGAAGCTCCCCCAGCGCGGACGCGGGCACGGCATCCTCTTCGGGATCCAGCCCCTGCCGCCTCCGCCCCCCAAGGACGCCCCCATCCCGCCGGTGGTGGACGAGAGGCTGCCGCAGGCGAGGGATGCGCGCGCGCCGGCGCCCGGTGCGCGGGACGCATCCGGTAGCGAGACGCTGACCCGGTCGGCCGAGGAAGAAGATGAAGATCTGCTCTGAGAAGAGAGGGCTCGGCCTCGTCGCCTCGATCCTCGCCGCCGTGCTGCTCACGGGCTGTCAGACCACGACCGCCGCCGGGACGGCGGCGGTCGGGCCGAAGGAGAGCTCGCCGATCGCCAAGCGCCGCTTCGAGGACGCGGTGCGCGCCTACGAGGAGGGCGTGAAGCTCGGCGTGATCGACTGGGACTTCCTCGCCAAGAAGTTCGAGTCGGCGCTGGACGAGGACGATGGCCTCGCCGAGGCGTGGTTCGATCTGGGCGTGATCGAGGAGCGCCGCGGCCAGGCGGATCGGGCGATGAAAGCCTACCGCCGCGCGATCGCCGCCAAGCCCACCCTCTTCGAGGCCTACGAGAACCTGGGCCTCCTGCAGGAGGCGGCAGGAGACGCGGCGGGTGCGGGCGAGCAGTACAAGGCGATCCTGAGGGTGTCGCCCGAGCACGCGGGCGCCAGGGCGCGCCTCGCCCGGCTCTTCCTCGAGGGAGGCGATCGGGAGCGGGCGTTGGAGCTCTCCCGCGACGCGCTGCTGCGGGATCCCAAGAACATCGCCGCGCTGAAGGTGATGCTCCGGGTGCACGCCGCGCGGGGCGACTTCGAGGTGGCCCGCCTGGTGGCCCTGCGGGCCCAGCGGGTGGACGAGCGCGATCCGGAGATCCCGTTCCTGCTCGGCCAGATCCTCCGGAAGAAGGGCGACGCCGCCGGCGCCGCCGCGCTCTTCCGCAAGTCCCTCGAGGTGGACTCCGGCTACGTGCCAGCCCTCGCCGAAGTGGCGAGCGACGCGCTCCACCGCCACGACTACGCCCAGGCGGCGAAGCTCTACGGCCAGCTCGTCCGCGCCGAGCCCGGGAGCGCAGCGGCCCACCTCGATCTCGGCACCGCCCTCCACGGGCTCGGGCAGACCGAGGAGGCCCTGGCGTCGTTCCGGAAGGCGCAGGAGCTCGACGAGCACGACGCGAGGCCGTCGTTCTCCATCGCGTACATCTACCACCGGGGCATGGATCAGCCGGACGAGGCGATCCCCTGGTACCGCCGCTTCCTCTCCGGGAGCGCCATCAACCTCCCGGGGAGCCACCCGGTCTTCGCGCTCCTTCGGGAGGCCGAGCAGCTCGTGCACCTGCGCGAGGAGGCCCGCCTCGCCGAGGAGGCCGCGAAGGCCGAGGCCGAGGCGGCAGCGAAGCGGGAGGTGGCCGAGGCCGCCGCCGCCGCGGAGAGCGCGAAGGCTGCGGAGGCCGCCGAAGCGGCCCCGCCCCCCAACGCCGAGAAGGCCCCGAAGAAGGAAGAGAAGAAGCAGCAGCCCGCCGCCGCTCCCGCCCCCGTGAAGGCGCCGCCCCCCGCGGCGCCGGCTCCCGGACGGACCGTCGATCCGGACGAGCCGCTCGACGATTTCTAACGTCGAGGGGCAGGGATCTCGACAGGCTCTGAAAATAGTCTAAAACGAAGAGAGGCCCATGAGACTCGTCACCATCACCCTCACCGCTCTGCTCCTGGCTTCGTCCACCGCGGCCCGGGCGGAGGAGACGATCGAGTACGAGAAGAACACCGTCCTCGACTTCGACGAGGACACCATCCAGGGCGACCTCACCAGGCCCGACGGCGAGCTGGTCGACGCCAAGCGCAGGGTGAGCCACTCGAACCTGGTGCGCGTGCGCGAGTCGTTCCGTGACCAGGTGCTCGAGTCGGTAGGCGAGCTGTAACGAGACCCGAGGAAGAAATGGCCATTCCGCTCACCCTGCGCGTGCATCGAGACGGCGTCGTCGTGGAGACGAGGGAGTTCACCCGCGACCTGGTCAAGATCGGCAGGATGGCGACGGCGCACCTGCCCATCGACGATCCCCGGGTCTCGAGGATCCACGCCGTGATCCAGGTGGCCGCCGACGGGATCTCGGTCACCGACATGGGCTCCGTCGAGGGGACCTGGGTGAACGGGCGGCGCATCAGCCGGGCGTCGCTCTCCTCCGGCGACTCGGTGGTGATGGGCGACACAAGGGTGGAGGTGCTGGTCGGCCCCGCCTCGGATCACCCGCTCCCGGCAGAGCCGCAGCAGGCGTCGACTCCCGCTCCTTCGGCGACGCCGGCGGGCGCGGTTCCGCTCGCCGCGATGTCACCCTCGCCAGCCACGGCGGCAAACGCCGGCCCCGCACCGGTCCTTGCGCACCAGGCCCAGCCGGCGGGCGCTTCGGCAGGTTCGCAGGCTGAGGCCGCCGCGACGACGGCGGCCTCGGTGGACGGCGCCGCGCTGGCGTCGCAGGCCGCGCCCGTCGCGGCCGAGCCTGCACCGCCGGAACCCGCGCCCGCTCCGCAGCAGGCTCCCGCCGCTGCCGCCGAGACGGAGCCGCGCAGCGCGAGACCCTTGGGCATCCAGGCCGGCGCTGCACCGAACCGCCCCGTGCCGTGGCCCGCGGATCGCTCGCAGCGCGCGCTGGCGCTGGAGGTGCGGCTCTTCTGGGGCGATCAGCAGCTCGGCGCGGGCAGCTTCGACGAGGAGGCAAAGGTCACCGTCGGCGCCGCGAAGGGCGCCACCTTCGATCTCCAGGCGGCAAACCTCCCTGCCGAGCTCTTCCCCCTGGCGGAGAAGGTGGATGGCGCCTGGCAGCTCCGCTTCGGCCCCTCGATGGAGGGCGAGCTCATCCGCGGCGGGAAGGCGGAGCGGCTCGCCGACATCGCGAGGGCGAGGCGCGCCCGCACGGTGGGTGAGGCGATCGCCGAGGTGGAGCTCCCGCCCGACGCCGCCGCGTGGCTCGATCTGGGGAACATCCGCGCCGAGCTCTGCTACCGGCCGAAGGCGCGGAAGGTCTTCGTCCCGCTCGCCCAGCGCATCGACTACACGTTCATCAATCTGATGCTGATCGTGTTTGCGTTCTTCGTGGGGAGCATAATCTCCTTCGGGAACCGAGGCAGGGAGGCGGACATCACCGCCGACGACCTGTTCTCCAACCAGGCCCGGTTCACCCGCCTCCTCCTCACGCCGCCGGAGCAGCGGAAGAACCCGTTCCTCGAAAAGACCGATCTCAAGGCGCCGGGCAAGGAGGCCACCGTCCAGGCGCCTGGCCAGGAAGGCAAGGCCGGCCGAAAGGACGCGCCGGTCCGGAACACGCGCTCGGCGCCCCGGGCGATCCAGCCGGACGACAAGGAGATCGTGAAGAACCAGGGCCTGCTCGCCATGTTGGGCACCGGCTCGAACAACGGCCTCTCCACCATCTTCGGCAAGGGCGGCCTGGGCGGCGACCTCAAGGGAGCCATCGGCGGCATCACCGGCGCGAGCGTCGGCGACGCCCACGGCTTCGGCGGGCTCGGCCTGCGGGGCACGGGCGTCGGCGGCGGCGGCGAGGGTCAGACGGTCGGCGTCGGCGCCATCGGCACCAAGGGCCGGGGCGGAGGCATCGGCGACTACGGCAAGAGCGCGGGCGCCGGCCTGGGCAAGAAGGCGAGCTCCGAGGTGACCATCGACACGAGCTCGGTGGTGGTGGTCGGCTACGATCGCGAGCTCGTCCGCCGCGTGGTGCAGCAGCACCATTCGCAGCTCCGCTACTGCTTCGAGAACGAGCTGATCCGCAACCCGAAGCTCGGCGGCAGGATCCAGGTGAAGTGGATCATCACCGGTAACGGCTCCGTGTCCGGCGCGCAGCTCGCCTCCACCACCATGAACAACGCCAAGGTGGAGAGCTGCATCGTCTCCAGGGTGCGCGGGTGGCAGTTCCCGCCGCCGAAGGGCGGAGGCATCGCGACGATCACCTATCCCTTCGTGTTCCGGCCGGCAGGGGACTGACGCCTCGGTCGGAGGAGCCCCCGGTTCGAGGCGCCTTCGGGGCGGGCTCTCCACCTCGCCGGCTCGCCCCGCGGTCCAGCCCGAAAGAGAGGGGCGAACTCGGGTTGATCCGGCGGCTCCGCCCGTTATATACGCGCCCGAATTACGGGAATTTCGGGTCCTGTTCGGCTCGATCTTCAGCATGCGAGGGGTCGCCCGTCCATTCGCCCTCGCGATTGACGAGACTCGATGACTGCCCCGGTCGCACGCCGTGACGATGCCGGGATCCCCAAGCTGGGCATCCCGGGTTTCTCCTACGCCGATCTCCACCGCCCCGCTGGGCTCGCGCGCCTGCACGGCGCCTTCCTGGAAGCGCTCCAGGCCGCCGATCCCGAGCTGGCCTCGCGCTTCGAGGCGCATCGGCTGCAGCCTCTCGAGGCGGGGCCCGCCGCCTCCGAGATCGAGATGGCGGTGGCCGAGCACCTCTCCGCCTTCGTCGCCACGCTCTTCGGGGTGGAGGGCGAGCGCCTCGCCGCCCGCGAGGCCGCGGGCTTCGAGGGGCCGGTCTTCCGTTTCAAGGGCGAGTTCATGACCAGGCGGGTGTTCCGCCGCGGCGCGCCCGATCGGCCCGCCGCCGACGAGTACCCGGCGCTCGACGGCGCCGCCCGGGCGCTCCTCGCCGCGATCGCCCCCGGGACGCTCGAGGCGCATGATCCCGAGCGTGCCCTCGCCGTCGCCGTCTGCGAGCTCCTCGACGTGCAGAAGCTCCACGATCGCCGGCCCGCGCCCTCCGCAGAAGAGATCCCGGCGGACTTCGTCGAGAAGAGCCGCGCGATCCGCGCCGCCGCGAAGGCGGACGGCGTGCTGTCGTCGCTCCTCGAGGGCGGCGCGGACGTCGAAGGCGTGGAGGGCGACGGGCAGGTGGTGCGCAACGCGCTGACGCTCCTCGATCGCTGGTGCTTCGCGCGCTCGCTCCATCCCGAAGGCCTGAAAGCGATCCGCGGCTGGACGACGTACCGGATCCCGAAGAAGACGGTGTACGAGGAGCTGGTCCAGATCCGTCACGCGCAGCCGGAGGTGCCGGAGGCCATGTCGTCCGCGCACCTGCGCCGGCGCGACGGCTTCGCCCTCACCGACGAGAGCGCCACGAAGCGGCAGGTCCGCGCCGAGGCGGATTACTGCCTGATCTGCCACGAGCGCTCGAAGGACTCCTGCTCAAAGGGGCTCCACGACAAGAGCGGCGGCTTCAAGAAGAACCCGCTGGGGATCGATCTGCACGGTTGCCCCCTCGACGAGCACATCTCCGAGCAGCACGCCCTGGCGAACCGCGGCGACGCCATCGCGGCGCTGGCCATGATCTCGATCAACAACCCGATGTCGCCGGGGACCGGCCACCGCATCTGCAACGACTGCATGAAGGGCTGCGTCTTCCAGACGCAGGATCCGGTGAACACGCCGCTGGTGGAGACCTCCAACCTCCGGCAGGTGCTCTCGATGCCGTGGGGCTTCGAGATCTGGTCACTGCTCACCCGGTGGAACCCGGTGAACGTGCGCCGGCCCTACGAGCTGCCGTTCAACGGCAAGAAGGTGCTGGTGGTGGGCCTGGGCCCGGCGGGCTACACGCTGGCGCACCACCTGGTGAACGAGGGCTTCGGCGTGGTGGCGGTGGACGGCCTCAAGCTGGAGCCGCTCCCCGAGCGCTTCCTGCGCGAGCCGATCCGCGACTTCTCCACGCTCTGCGAGGAGCTGGACCAGCGCGTCGTCAACGGCTTCGGCGGCGTCTCCGAATACGGGATCACCGTCCGCTGGGACAAGAACTTCCTCACCGCCCTCTACGTGAACCTCGCCAGGCGCGAGCGCTTCTCGGCGTACGGCGGCGTGCGCTTCGGCGGCACCCTCACCCTGGACGACGCGTGGGCGCAGGGCTTCGACCACGTGGCGATCGCCGCGGGCGCTGGGCGGCCCACCCTGGTGCGGATGAAGAACGGCCTGCTGCGCGGCATCCGCCAGGCGTCCGATTTTTTGATGGCGCTGCAGCTCTCCGGCGCCTTCAAGCGCGACTCGCTCGCGTCGCTGCAGGTGCGGCTGCCCGCGATCGTGATCGGCGGCGGCCTCACCGGCGTCGACACCGCCACCGAGCTCGCGGCCTACTACCCGATCCAGGTGGAAAAGACCCTCCACCGCTACGAGGAGCTGGGGGCCGAGCTGGGCCCGGCGGTGCTCGCCGGCTTCGACGCCGAGGAGCGGGAGGTCCTCGCCGAGTTCCTGGACCACGGCAGGGCTGTCCGCGCCGAGCGAGCCCGCGCCGCCGCCGCCGGCGAAAAGCCCGACTTCGTGTCCTTGGTGCAGTCGTGGGGTGGTGTCAGCCTCGTTTACCGCAAGCGCCTCCAGGACTCGCCCGCCTACCGCCTCAACCACGAGGAGGTGGAGAAGGGCCTCGAGGAGGGGATCCGCTTCGTCGAATGCATGGATCCCCGCGAGGCGGTGGACGACGGCAACGGCGCGGTGAAGGCCGTGCGCTTCGAGCGGCAGAGGCTCGTGGACGGCAAGTGGCAGGGCAGCGACGAGATCGTCGAGCTGCCGGCGCGCAGCGTCTGCGTGGCGGCGGGCACCGCCCCCAACGTCACCTACGAGCGCGAGTACCAGGGCTCGTTCCAGCTCGACCGCTGGAACCAGTACTTCCAGTCGCACTCCGCGGTGCGCAACGACGACGGCACCGTCTCGCTCGCGCCCGCCGAGTCGCACCGGGATCTCTCCCGCGACGCCGGCTTCTTCACGTCGTACCTCTCGCCGGATCGCGCGCGCTGCGTGTCGTTCTACGGCGACAACCACCCGCAGTACGCCGGCTCGGTGGTGAAGGCGATGGCCTCCGCCAAGGACGGCCACCGCTTCGTGGTGGATCTCTTCGCCGCCGAGGTCGCGGCGCTGCGCCCCGACGAGCAGCCCCTGCGCGACCACGCGTGGGACGCCTTCCGCGCCCGCATCGACGACGCCCTCCGCGCCAAGGTGGTGGAGGTGAAGCGCCTCACCCCGACCATCGTCGAGGTGGTGGTGCGCGCGCCGATGGCGGCGCGGCACTTCGAGCCCGGACAGTTCTACCGGCTGCAGGCCTTCGAGAGCCGCGCGCCGATGGTGCTCGGCACGCGCCTCCTCACGGAAGGGCTCGCCCTCACCGGCGCGTGGGTCGACAAGGAGCAGGGCTTGCTCTCGCTCATCGTTCTGGAGATGGGCAGCTCGTCGCGGATGGTGGCGACCTTGCGGCCTGGCGAGGAGGTGGTGTGCATGGGCCCCACCGGCGCGCCCACCGAGATCCCCTCGGGCGAGAGCGTGCTCCTGGCGGGCGGCGGCCTCGGCAACGCCGTGCTCTTCTCGATCGCCAAGGCGCTCAAGGAGAACGGCAACCGCGTCCTCTACTTCGCCGGCTACCGGAACCCTGAGGACGTCTTCAAGCAGGACGAGATCGAGGCGGCGACCGACCAGGTGATCTGGGCCACCGACCGTGACCCCGCCATCGCGCCCCGCCGGCCGCAGGATCGCTCCTTCGTCGGCAACATCTGCCAGGCGATGATGGCGTACGCGACAGGGGAGCTGGGCGAGCAGCGCGTGCCGGTGACCGACGTGGACCGGATCATCGCCATCGGCTCCGACAGGATGATGGCGGCGGTGAAGGCGCTCCGGAAGGAAGGGCTGGCGCCGTACCTCAAGGAGAGCCACCGGGCCATCGGCTCCATCAACTCGCCGATGCAGTGCATGATGAAGGAGATCTGCGCCCAGTGCCTGCAACGCCAGATCGGCCCGGACGGCAAGGAGCGGATCGTCTTCTCCTGCATGAACCAGGACCAGCCGCTGGACGAGGTGGACTTCCCGTTCCTCGCGTCGCGCCTGCGCACCAACACGGTGCAGGAGAAGCTCGCCAACCTCTGGCTCGATCGCTGCCTGCGCACCGCGAGCATCGAGCGGATCTGAGACGCCGGCCAGCTGCGGTCTGCATGGAGCGGCCCGAGGATCCGGCGCCGCTCCCGTCGTTCATGCGGCTTGACGGCCGATCGGCGCCTGCTTAGGTTTCCACGCTTCCCAGGGGAGGAGCCGTGAAGACCGCGCTCGCGCTGGCGCTGATCCTCCCGCTCGCTGCAGGAGCCTCCGTGCCGTCAAAGTCCGCCGCCTCGAAGGCCCCGAAGGCCGCCGCGAAGAAGCCCCCCGCCTCGAAGGCGTCCGGGGAGAAGGGCACCAAGGCGCCGCCCAGGCGCGAGCTCGATCCAGCCGTCTTCGCGGTGGTGGAGCACACCCTCGCCAACGGGCTGAAGGTGCGCCTCGTCGAGAGCCGCTCGGTGCCGACGGTGAGCTACTACACGTTCTTCCGGGCGGGATCGCGCAACGAGCGGCCGGGGATCACGGGGATCGCGCATCTGTTCGAGCACATGATGTTCAACGGCGCCGCCAAATACGGCCCCAAGGAGTTCGATCGGGTGCTGGAGAGCGCGGGAGGCACCTCGAACGCGTACACGTCGAACGACATGACGGCGTACTACGAGGACTTCGCGTCGAACGCCCTGGAGACGGTGATCGACCTCGAGTCCGACCGCATGCGCTCGCTGGCGATCACGCCGGAGACGCTGGCCAGCGAGCGGGAGGTGGTGAAGGAGGAGCGGCGCTTCCGCGTCGACAACGACGTCCCGGGAATGCTCGACGAGGCGCTCTCCGCCGCCATCTGGAAGGCGCACCCGTACCACTGGCCGGTGATCGGCTGGATGGGCGACCTCGACGCCATCACCCGCGAGGACGCGCTCGCCTTCTTCCGCACCTACTATGCGCCGAACAACGCCACCATCGTGGCGGTGGGCGATCTCGATCCCAAGGCCACCATCGATATGATCGAGCGCAAGTACGGCGACATCCCGGCGGGGCCGCCGGTGCCGGCCGTGGTGAACAGCGAGCCCGCGCCCAACGGCGAGCGGCGGGTCTTCGTCGAGTACCCGACCCAGGCACCAACCGTGATGATCGGCTTCAAGGTCACCGAGGCCAAGGATCCCGACACCTTCGTCCTCGACGTGGTGCAGATGGTGCTGGCGTCTGGCGAGTCGTCGCGCCTGGTGAAGCGGCTCGTCTACGAGGAGGAGCTCGCCACCCACGTCTCGGTGGACTTCGGCTGGCGGATCGATCCCTCGTCGTTCGTGATCTTCGCGGAGCTCCCGCCGGGCGGGGATCCGCGCAAGGTGGAGGCGGTGGTCTACGAGGAGCTGGGCCGCATCGCGAAGGAGGGGATCCCCGACCGCGAGCTGCGCAAGGCCAAGAACGGCCTGCGGGCGCACTTCCTCGAGGAGATCGCCACCCACAATGGCCGCGCCCATGCCATCGGCCACTACGAGCTCCTCCTCGGCGACTGGCGCGAGACCACGCGGACCCTCGAGCGATACGAGCAGGTGAAGAGCGCCGACGCGAAGCGGGTGGCGGCGGCGTACTTCACGCCGAAGAACCGCTCGGTGGCCACCTTGATCCCGACCGCCGCCGCGCCCAAGAAGAAGTGAGGGAGGGGTTCACGCCTTGTCTGGAAGGCCCTTCACCTCGTCCACCACCCGGCCAGGCCCGCACTCCACCCTGCGGCCCGGCGCCGGATTCGTCGCCAAACCGATCCTCCTGGCCCTCGCCATGACCCTCCTCTCCAAGACCGCCGCCGCCGACTACGCCCCGGTCCGGCTCCCCGCCTACGAGACCCACGTCCTGGACAACGGGATGCGGGTCGTCATCGCCCCCAGGCACGAGCTGCCCCTGGCCAGCGTCGAGCTCCTGATCGAGACCGGATCCGCGGAGGATCCGCAGGGGAAGGCGGGGCTGGCCTCCTTCACCGCGGGGCTCCTGCGCCGGGGTACCACGACCCGCACCGCCGACGAGATCGACGGCGCGATCGAGTTCGTGGGCGGGCGCCTGGACACCGGCGCTGGCCCCGACGCCACCGCCATCTCCGCCGGGGTCACGAGCGAGCACCTGCCGCTGGCCATCGACCTCGTGGCGGACGTGGCGCTGCATCCGTCGTTCCCGGAGGGCGAGTTCCGCATACACAAGAAGCGGGTAATCGCCTTCCTGGCCCAGGCCCTCGACGATCCCGGCACCGTGGCGGATCGCGCCATGCTCGGCGCTCTCCTGCCTCCGGGCCACCCGTACGCGAACCCCGCGGGCGGCACCCGCAAGTCGGTCTCCACCTTCCAGCTCGCCCAGGTGCGCAAGTTCCATGCGGCGAGCTACGCACCCTCCAAGGCGACGCTCTTCGTGGTGGGCGACGTGGAGCCGGAAGGAGTGCTCCGCCTGGCGAAGAAGCACTTCGGCGCGTGGAAGACCAAGGCGGCGCCGGCGCCGGCCATCCCGCCGGCGGAGGCCCCGCGTCGCACCCGGATCCTCATCGTCCACAAGGCCGAGGCCACCCAGGCCCAGGTGCGCTTCGTGGGCGCCGCCTTCACCCGCAAGACGGACCCGGCGTTCTTTCCGGCGGTGGTGGCCAACGGCGCCTTCGGCGGCGGCTTCACCAGCAGGCTCGTCGACGAGATCCGCGTCAATCGCGGGCTCTCGTACTCGGTGGGGACACGCCTGGTGCAACTCCGAGGGGCGGGCTTCTACACCTTCAAGTCCTTCACCCGCAACGAGACCATCGGCGAGCTGCTCCAGGTGGCAGTAGAGGAAGCCGCGCGCGCCCGCGAGGAGGGCTTCTCGACCCAGGAGATCGCACGCTCCAAGAGCTACCTCGCGGGCCTCTACCCGCTGCGCCTGGAGACCAACGATCAGATCGCGTCGGCGCTCGCCGAGGCGTGGCTCTACGGCCTGCCCGACGACTGGGTGGAGACCTACCGCGCGAACCTCCTCGCGCCGGACAGGGCGCAGGTCGATCGCGTGGCGAAGGAGTGGTTCTTCGCGCAGCCGTTCGCGATCGTCCTCGTCGGCGACGAGAAGGCGATCCGCAAGGGGCTGAAGGAGGCCCAGGTCCAGGGCGAGATCCGCGTCGTCCCCATCGAGGAGATGGAGTAGGGCGCTCGAAACGACGAGGGCGCCGACCTTTCGGTCCGGCGCCCTCGTCTTGCTCCACTCTCGCTGTCGGTCAGTTGCGCGTGCGGCGCCGCGCCAGGAAGGGCAGGGCCGCGAAGAGCGCGAGGCCGCCGGTGGCACCGCCGGCCGCGCTGCAGCCGCCGCCGTCGTCACCACCCCCGCCGCCGCCGCTGGAGCCGCCGGTCGAGATACCGCCGCCCTCGGGGCGCAGATCGGACGGGGGAACCTCGCCGCCCGTCTTGGAGAGCTTCTTCGAGATCTGCGAGGCGATGTCCCGGCGGGTGGCGAGGAGCTGATCCGGGGTGATGTCGCCGGCGCTCCACGCCTTCGGGAAGAGCTTCGTCGCCGCGGCCTCCGCCGCCCCGCGATCGAAGGCGTCGAGGATGGCGAGGTACTCGTAGTCCTCCACGCCGTCGCGGACCTCCTTCATGCGGATCGACTCGACCGGGATGTGGGTCTTGCCGCCGATCTTGTCCGGACGACCGGGGTAGAGGAGCGTGCCGTCGCCGTTGCCGGTGAAGTCGTACTGATCGACCCACGGATCGCGCTTGGTGACGAAGGCGAACGCCGAGTCCCAGTAGAGCTCGCCGGTGAAGCCGTAGCGGTAGGCGACCCAGGGCATCGCGCGGTTGCGCAGCGCCGAGTGGTCGATCACCAGGCTGGGCCAGCCGGCGAGGTCCGGATCGCCGCCGTACTCGCCGCTCACGGTGTTGCCGCAGCCGTGGCTCATGCACGAGGAGTAGACCCAGACCGTCTTGCCTTCCTTGGCGGCCTGCCGGTACTGCGCGGACTGATCGCCGGCGTACTCGCCGCTCTTGCCTTCGACGAAGTTCACCACGGGCACGATGATGTCGGTGGACTCGTAGAGGCCGTGGTTCTTGAGGTGCGCGGCGGTGGTGGTGACCAGGGTCTTGAGCTGCGGATCGCCCTCGTGGACCTTCGCCTGCCTGGGGCCGATGTCGCTCCACGCGCAGGTGAGGGGCGGCTCGTCGCAGGTGTAGTCGAAGAGCTTGTCGAACCAGCCCTTGTCCTTGAAGTGCCGGGCCCACGCGGCGTAGTCGGCCGCGCCGGGGTTGCGCTGCCACACCTCGACCGCGCGCAGCGCGGCGCCGGAGAGGCGGGTCTTCGCGCTGCCGTCGAGCAGCGGCCCGTAGGTGCGGTCGTACCGGGAGAAGTCGAGGTTGCCGCCGCTCCCCGGCACCGGCGCGCCGGCGACCGCCGAGAACGAGATGCGGTTGTCGAGGCCGGCGATCCCGTAGAGCTGACGCAGGCGATCGAAGGTCGCGTCGTCGCCGCTGCACCACGCCTCGCCGAAGTGGCCCTGGCAGGTGCCGTTCCAGGTGAGGCCGAAGGCGGTGGCGTAGCTGGGCGTCGAGGGGAGCTCGAAGCCGAAGACCTCGAGCTCGATCGGCAGCGACGCCTGGACGCCGGAGCCCTTCACCTCGAGGGAGCCCTTGTAGGTGCCGGCCTTGGTGCCGGGGGGCACATGGACGTCGACCCAGATCGTGCGGATCTGGCCTGCGGGGACGTCGAAGGGGAACGCGTTGCGCTTCTCGCCGACAAAGGGATCGACGTCGGGGATCAGGGCGTCGGGGACGAGGCCGCGCATCCCGTTGGCGTCGGAGGGCTGGCGGATGTCCATGTAGCCCTGCCGGTACAGCACCACCTGGGACGCAGGGATGGTGGAAGGGCCCTTCAGGTCGGTGACGCTGGCGGACACGCCGCTGACGCCGGAGGCGCCGCCGGAGACGACGGCCTGGAAGCCCTCCATCTCGTTGGCGGCGGCGGCGATGCGGGCGGTGGTGTCTGCAGGCGGGGCGTCCGTCGGCTTGAGTTTGATGAGGGTGTGGGTCGCCGTCACCGAAGGCGAGCCCGACGCGGCCGAGGCGGCGCCAGCAACCAGGACGATCCCGGCGGCTGCCGCGAGGGTGGGTCTGAACAAGGGAGTTGCCTCCTGCGCGGGGGCACTCCTTTGGGGAGGCGCCCGGCGTTTGGGTCCGTACTTCGGGCGCTCCAACCCCACCGGGGAGTTGCCTCTTCCCCCTCGATCCCTCGCGATCCGAGCCGACGTCGTCCGGGCGCCTGCCCGCTCTGTACCGGAAAAACGGCCGGAGACGGCCCTTGCGTGGCGTGAAGCCGCGCGCCCAGGGCAGGCAGACGAGTTCCCACCACAGGCGGGATCGGACGCTCCATGTGGCAGCCTGCCGGGCAGGCGCCCAGGCGTTTTTCGCCGGAAGATCCGTGGCGAACCCGGGCGCCGGCGTCGGGAGGGCGGACCGGCACGGCAGGCGCAAGACACCCGGGTGCCGGCCAATGAGAGGCCAAGGCAAAGGAAGGCGTTCGCGCGCGCCGGATTCGGGAGGGGGGCGCGCGAGCGCCGCGGGGCATGCCGGGAACCGAAGGGATTACGCCGAAGACGTGGATCGCGAGGCAAGACCTCGCGCCGCTCACGAACCGCTCCACCTCGTTCGCCGCGAAGGCCGGCGCCCTGGGGGTGGGCGTCTTCGCCATCACCATCTGGGCGCTGCCCCAGCACCTCTTCCCCGCGCTGGGGGACCTTCGCGTCGGCGTGCTCACCGCCGGGCTGATGGCCGGGGGCCTCGGGCTCCGCTGGTTCCTGGGGGGCGCGGCTCCCACGGCAGGCGGCTGGCGCGTCGCGGGCCTCGCCGCTTTCGTCGGGGCGGCGGGCCTCTCCCAGCTCTGGAGCGTGGACCCCGCCTCGAGCCGCTGGGCCGGCGGCGAGGCGCTGAAGATGGGCCTCGTCTACGTGTCGGCGGCGAGCCTCCTCGACTCGGCCGGGCGCCTGCGGAAGGTGGCGTGGGCGATCGCCCTGGCGGGCTGCGTCCCCTCCTACTACGCGGTGTACAACTCACTGAACGGCATCGATCTGCTCGAGGGCTACCGGGCCAGGTGGCTCGGCACCTTCTACGATCCCAACCGCCTCGCGATGGCGGTGGTGATCTCGTCGATGCTGCTCCTGTCTCTGCGCAGCCGCCTGCGGAGCCCGCTCGCGCGCACAGTGGTGCTCGCGCTCTTCGGCCTGCAGGTGTGGGCGGTGATCGTCACCTACAGCCGCGGCGCCGCGCTGGGCCTCGGCGTGGGCCTCGTCGCCTTCGTGCTCGCCGGGCGGGGGAACCGGGCCCGGTCGTTCGCGGTGGCGGGCGCGGTGGTGGTGGCCCTCCTCGCCCTTGCGCCCTCCCGGTTCTGGGATCGCACGGAGACGATCGCCTCGTACGAGGAGGACCTCTCGGCCCAGGGCCGCATCGACGCCTGGCGCACGGCGGGCAACATCCTGGAGCGGCGACCCCTCACCGGGGTAGGCGCGGCGGCGTTCACCTCGGCGTGGGCGACCTACGCGCCGGACGACGCCGGGATCCATCCCTACGTCGCGCACAACCTCTTCCTGGAGGTGGCTGCGGAGCTAGGGATCCCGACCCTGGCGGCGTTCCTCGTGCTGCTCTTCGCCTGCCTGCGCGGCGCGTGGACTGCCACCGATCCCCGATCGCCCGTGCGGATCGAGGCCCGCGGGATCCTCGCGGCGGGGGGCGGCTACCTCGTCTGCCAGATGTTCGCGGGGTTCACCTTGAGCTTCTTCCTCTTCCTGCTCCTGGGGATGGCGACCGCCGCGCAGCGGATCGAGCGGGCGGAGCGCGAGGCCCGCGAGCGGCCGATCGAATTGCTCCCGGAGGCCAGAGGATGAAGCCGACGAACGTCCTGCACCTCGTGAACATCCTGGGCGTCGGCGGCGCCGAGGGGCAGTTCGTCGAGAGGGTCCGCACCACCGATCGCAACCGCTTCCGGCCGTTGGTGGCCGCGCTCGAGGTGTCGGGGCGCCACGTGGAGTCGCTGCGCGCCGAGGGGATCGAGCCGGTGGCGTTTCCCCTGGGGCCGTCGTTCGCCCACCCGACCACGGCCTGGATCGTGGCGCGCCTCGCCGCCTGGATGCGCAGCCGCGACGTGGCGCTCGTCCACGCGCAGGACTTCTACACCAACCTCCTCGCGGTCCCCGCCGCCCGGATGGCCGGCGCGAAGGTGATCGTGAGCCGGCTCGATCTCGCGCACTGGCACGGCTCGACCCGCCGCCTGGTCCTCGCGCTGGCCACCCGGGCGGCGGACCGCGTGCAGGTGAACGCGATGGCGATCACCCGCCAGCTCGTGGAGGAGGAGCGGATCGATCCGGCGAAGGTCGCGCTGGTCCACAACGGGATCGATCTGGCCCGGTTCGACGCCTCCGCCGATCGGCCGCTGGACGAGCCGCTGCCGATCCCGCCGGGAGCGAGCGTGATCACCACCATCGCCAACCTCCACCCGATCAAGGGCCAGGAGGACACGGTGCGGGCGGTGGCGAGCCTCGCGTCGACGTTCCCTTCGGTCCACCTCCTGCTCGTGGGCGAGGGGGAGAAGCGGAAGGTGATCGAGGACTGCGCGAGGAGGCTGGGCGTGGCCGATCGGGTCCACCTCCTCGGCCACCGGGCGGACGTCCCAGCGATCCTCGCGCGCAGCCACGTGCTCGTGTCGTCGAGCCGCGCCGAGGGCCTCTCGAACTCGGTGATCGAGGGGATGGCCGCGCGCCTGCCCATCGTCGCGACGGCCGTGGGCGGGACCCCCGAGCTGATCGACGGGCGATCGCGCGGGCTGCTCGTGCCCGCGCGGTCGCCCGAGCGGATCGCCGACGCCGTGGCGCGCATCCTCTCCGATCCGGATCTCGGGCGATCCCTCGGCAGGGAGGCGCGGGTCTTCGCGGAGCGGAACCTGGGGATCGACGTGATGTCGCGGGGCTTCGATCGCCTGTACGAAGAGGTGCTCGCTCCGAAGACCGCGCGGGCGCGTTAGTCCTCCCGCTCCGGCAGCTCGGTGGGAGGCTCCGAGCGGACGGCGTGGAGGCCGTGGGGCTCGCCCGGAGGCGGCTTGTCGGCGGGGGGCGGCGCGGCCGATCCCGCGCGCGGCGACTTCTCGAATGAGACGGGGCCCGCCATGTCATGGATCAACGTCTTCACGCCCTGCTTGAAGGTCGCGTCGATCTTGTCCTGGCGGACGGCGCTGACGAGGCCGAGGCCGAAGGTGGGGTGCTCGAGGACGTCCCCCTCGGCGTAGCGCTCCTTCGGCGAATAGCGGCGCGCTTCTCCGGCGTCACGTCCCTCGAAGATCGCCTCGAACGGGAGGGTCTCCACCTTGGCCCGGGGCGCCGCCTTGGCCCTCGGCCTGGTCGTCCCCTCGCCGCGGGACTTCTCGGCCTTCGTCCCGGGCAGGTTCGCCTTGAAGGCGTGGTCGCCCATGCAGGTGTTGCAGCGCACGCGCGCGATCCGATCGCCGACCATGGCGACGATCGTGTGGCCGAGCATCATCCTGCACTTGGTGCAGTATGCGTCGACCTCGCCTCCGACCCTGTGTCCTCTCACCATTCGCTCCGTCTCGAAAAGGGCGCGCACCATAAGGGATCGGTCCAGCGACCACAACGAGCGTCTCGACGATCCGTGGACCAAGGTCGGCATCCGCGATCGATCGCTCCACATGCGAGGCGCCGAGGTGCCGCCCGCCACCTCGGCGGCTCCTTGACGCGCCGCCCCGGGCGGCGGTACGCCACCTGTCCAGAACCGGAAGGAAGAAGATGTCGCGACAGTCCGAGGCCGCCGCTTCGCCGAGACCCGCCTGGGACGGGAGCCCCCTTCGTCCGACGATCGCCACCATCGACCTCGCGGCGCTCGCCCACAACTACCGCCAGGTGCGCGCGCTGGTGGACGGGTCGGGGATCCTCGCGGTCGTGAAGGCCGACGCCTACGGCCACGGCGCGGTGGCGTGCGCGCGGGTGCTCGCCGACGAAGGCGTCGCGTTCCTCGGCGTGGGGCTGGTGGAGGAGGGCCTCGAGCTGCGAGCCGCAGGGCTGCGCACGCCGATCCTCGTGGTGGACGGCGCCTTCGGCGATCGCTTCGATCTCCTGCTGTCGGAGTCGCTCACCCCGCTGGTCTTCCGCAGGGAGCACCTGGAGGGGCTGGCCGCGGCGTCGCGCGCGCTCGGGATCCCCGCCGTCGCCCACCTGAAGATCGACACCGGGATGGGTCGCATCGGGGTCCGGCCCGAGGACCTCTCCTCGTTCCTGGACGCCGCGCTCCACTTGGGCGTGAAGCTCGACGGGGTCGCCACCCACCTGGCCGTGGCCGACGTGGACGCGCACCCGCTCACGGATCGTCAGGTGCAGGCGTGGAGGGAAGGGGTCGCCCTGGTGCGCCAGCGCATGGGCGAACCCCGGTGGCTCCACGCCGCCAACAGCGCCGGTCTCCTCTCGCGGCCGGACGCCCGCAGCACCCTCGTGCGCCCGGGGATCCTCCTCTACGGCGCCCACCCGACCGACGACTTCCGGAGTCGGATCGACCTGCGGCCCGTGCTGCGCTGGACCACGCGCGTCACCCACGTGAAAGATGTGCCGGCAGGAACGCCCATCTCCTACGGATCCCGGTGGGTCGCGGCCCGGCCGTCTCGGATCGCCTCGCTCCCGGTGGGGTACGCCGACGGCTACGATCGTCGCCTCTCCGACTGTGGTGTCGTGCTCCTTCGAGGCGCGCGGGTGCCGATCGCCGGCACCGTGACCATGGATCAGATCATGGTCGACGTGACCGACGTCGCCGGCGTGGAGGTCGGCGACGAGGCCGTGCTCGTCGGTGCACAGGGCGGCGACGAGATCCGGGCGGAGGAGCTTGCCCGGGCCTGCGGCACGATCCACTACGAGATCTTCTGCGGCATCGGGCCGCGGGTGCCCCGGGTCTTCGTCGGCTGACCGCGCAGGGGCCGAAGGGAAGGCCCTTGGCAAGGACGGTCGCCTGGATCGCCGAGGGGAAGCGCGCCACCACGTGGGCGCTGGGGAGTTTGGGGCAGGCGGTCCTCGACGCGCTCTCCGACATTGGCGGTCTGGCGATCTTCGCCCTGGAGATCCTGGTTCAGGTGTTCCGCCCGCCCTACCGCGTGCGGAACTTCCTCGTCGCGTGCGAGTCGATCGGCACCGGTTCCATCGCCGTCGTGGTCCTCACGGCTGCCTTCACCGGCGGCGTGTTCAGCATGCAGACCACCATCGCGTTCGAGCTCTTCAACTCCGAGTCGCTGGTCGGCGCGGCGGTGGCGCTCTCGCTCACCCGCGAGCTCGCGCCCGTCCTCACCGGGCTGATGGTGACGGGGAGGGCAGGCTCTGCCATCGCCACCGAGCTGGGCTCGATGCGCGTCACCGAGCAGATCGACGCGATGGCCACCATGGCGGTGAACCCGTTTCACTACCTCCTGGTGCCGCGTGTCCTCGCCGCCCTGGTCACGCTGCCGCTGCTCACCATGATCTTCGACGTGGTCGGGATCGCTGGCGCGTTCTTGGTGGCCGTCGGCCTCCAGGGGATCGGCACGGCGGAGTTCTGGAGTCGCGTCCACCTGTGGGTCGACCTCGCCGACGTGTTCGGGGGGCTGATCAAGGCGGCGGCCTTCGGTCTCGTGATCTCCATCACCTCTTGTTATAAGGGCTTCAACGCGGCTGGGGGTGCCAAAGGCGTGGGCGTCGCCACCACCCAAGCGGTGGTGACGAGCTCCGTGCTCATCTTCGTCCTCGACTACGCGCTCACCACCCTGATGCTCGGGTGGTGGCAGGCCTTCTGAAGACATGTCGGCGATGATCGACATACGGGACCTGCACAAATCGTTCGGCGACAACGAGGTCCTGCGCGGCGTGAACCTGAAGGTGGAGGAGGGGACGACGGTGGTGATCCTCGGCAGCTCGGGATCCGGCAAGTCCGTGCTGCTGAAGCACATCATCGGTCTCCTCGAGCCGGACTCCGGCGCGGTCTACGTCGACGGGGAGGACATCTGTCGCCTCTCGCCGAGGGAGCTGAGCGGCTTCCGCAGCAAGTTCGGGATGGTGTTCCAGAGCTCCGCGCTCTTCGACTCGATGACGGTCTTCGACAACGTGGCGTTCCCGCTGATCGAGCACCGGGAGGGGCGCAGCGACGACCAGATCCGGGAGATCGTGGAGTCGAAGCTGGCGCTCGTCAGCCTGGAGAAGGCGGCGCACCTCTACCCGGCAGAGCTGTCGGGGGGCATGCGCAAGCGCGTCGCCCTCGCCCGCGCCGTGGCCCGCGATCCCAAGATCGTCCTCTATGACGAGCCGACCACCGGTCTCGATCCCATCACCACCGACTCGGTGAACGACATGATCGAGGATGCCCGGCGCGAGCTGGGGGTCACCAGCGTCGTGATAAGCCACGACATCGGCAGCGCCTTGCGCATCGCCGACTACGTGGCGGTGCTCTACGAGGGCCGCATCATCGAGTGCTCCACCCCCGAGCAACTTCGACACACGACCCATCCACACGTGCGCGCATTCTTGCAGACCTGGTTTCAGCGTTCCTAGGTTGGGGATCCCTTGCGCAACGTCGTGACACCAGTGAAGGTCGGCGTCCTCGTGGTTCTGGCGATCGCGGCCTTCGTGATCTTCTTCTCGCTGATCCGCGAGAAGGTGTCCGCGGGGAACGCGAACCAGTACTGGGCGCTCTTTCACGACGCCTCGGGGCTCGCCCCCAAGTCGATGGTGCGCGTCGCCGGCGTCGAGGTGGGCACGGTCACCTCCATCGGCCTCGTGGGCGGCGAGGCCCGGGTGGACTTCGCCATCGCGAAGGACATCCCGATCTACCCGAACGCCACGGTGTCGAAGCGCAGCTCGTCGATCCTGGGGGACTACCTCCTCGACGTCGCCCCCGGCGCCCCGCAGCCCATCGCGGGGACGGACCGGTACACCGAGCCGCTTCCCCCCGGCAGCGAGATCAAGAACGTGCAGGAAGCGGTGGGCATGGAGCAGCTCTTCGACTCCCTCGGGGAGGTGGCCGGGGACATCAAGTCCGTCACCAAGACCGTGCGAGAGCTCGTCGAAGGCGAGCGAGGGACCATCCGCCAGATCGTCCAGAACCTCGCCGACGTCTCCGTCACCCTCGACGAGTCGATCTCCCGATCCTCTGGCCAGCTCGATCGCGCTCTCGCCGACGTCGAGGTCATCACTGGCAAGGTGCGGGAGCTCACCACCGAGCACCAGGGCGACGTCTCCGAGATCATCACCAACGTCCGGGTGATCACCGAGCAGGCCCGCGACGTGGTGGCGTCGATCCGCAGCATCGTCGGCGAGCACCAGGGCGAGCTGGAGGCGGGGGCGAACGGGATCCAGGGGAGCCTCGACAACCTCAACCGGACCCTCGCCAACCTCGAGTCGATCACCGGGCGGATCGACAGGGGCGAGGGCGCGCTGGGGAAGCTCGTCGCGGACAAGGAGCTCGGGGAGAGGATCGACTCGGCGGTCACCAGCACCACCGACTACGTCCACCGCCTCTCGGTGCTCCAGGTGGAGCTTGCGCTGCGCTCGGAGTACCTGTTCCGCGCGACGTCGGCCAAGCTCTACCTGGACCTTCGGCTGATCCCGTCGCCCGACAAGTACTTCCTCTTCCAGGTGGTGGACGATCCCTTGGGCTTCGTGAGCCGCGAGACCGTGATCCGGACGCCGCCGGGGGAGGTGGAGGCCGCCAACCAGGAGGTGCGCACCACCAGCGACCAGCTCCTCTTCTCCGCCGAGTTCGCGAAGCGCTACGGCTTCGCCACCTTCCGCTTCGGCCTCATCGAGTCCACCGGCGGCGCAGGGCTGGACCTGCACTTCCTCGAGGATCGCCTCGCCTTCAAGCTCGACCTCTTCGACTTCGCCAACCCGGAGACCGAGTTCCCGCGGCTGAAGATGTACGCCAACCTGATCTTCCTCCAGCACCTCTACGTCACGGCCGGGGTGGACGACCTGATGAACCGGGCCGCGTTCGAGGCGGTGACCGGCCGGCTGCGGGCGGGCCGCGACGCCTTCGTGGGAGGCGGCATCTTCTTCACCGACGAGGACCTGAAGGTCCTCTTCGGCGTGACCCCCACGGTGATCCCTTGATCCCTTCCCGGGCGGCCGGGCGAGTGCCTCGGGCTTGACAGGCGGCGACGCGTCTGGGTAAAAGCCCCCGCTTTCGCGAGGTTGTTTCTTCCTCGCGCGTAAGGGCGCGCGCCCAATTCGTTCGCGCCAGACCAGAGGGATACGATCATGGCGGTCCACCTGCGGCTCAGCCGCGCCGGCGCGAAGAAGGCGCCCTACTACCACATCATCGCCACCGACTCGCGCAACCCCCGCGACGGCAAGTTCCTGGAGCAGATCGGCTCCTACGACCCCGCCGCCTCGAAGGCCGACTTCGACGACGCGAAGCTCGAGAAGTGGCTGAAGTCCGGCGCGGTTCCCACCCTCACGGTGAAGAACCTCATCAAGCGCCACAAGACCGCGCCCGCGGCCTGAAGATCCCCGTGCGCGATCTCGTGGAATACGTCGCCAGGGCGCTCGCCGACGAGCCCGACGAAGTTCGGGTCGAGGAGCGCCAGGGGACGTCCGCGTTCGTCGTGCTGACGGTGGCGCCCGAGGACCTCGGACGAATGATCGGTCGCCAGGGCCGCACCGCCAAGGCGCTGCGCACCCTGGTGTCGGCGAAGGCGGCCCTCGAAGGTCGCTCCGCCACCCTCGAGATCCGGGACTAGCTCTTAGATGTCGTCCCCCCGCGAGACGCCGTCCCTGTTCCGGATCGGCCGCGTCGCCAGGCCCCACGGGGTCCGCGGCAGCGTGGCCATCACTCTCGACAACCCCGCGAGCGACTCGCTCTTCCACGTGTCCTGGATCCGTCTGGACGGCGACGGCGGCACCGCCCGCTTCGACGTGCGACGGGCAGGCCCCGGCCGAAAGGGGCAGGTGATCCTGACCCTCGCCGGCGTGGACACGGTCGAGGCGGCGGACGCCCTGCGCGGTCGCGAGGTGGTGGTCGAGCCGGAGCAGCTCCCCGCCCTCGGCGAGGACGAGTACTGGCAGCGGGATCTGCTGGACCTCCAGGCCTTCGCAGAGGACGGCGCGCCTGTCGGTCGCGTCATCGAGGTCGTCGACACCGCGGAAGTGCCGGTTCTGGTCGTCCGCGGTGAGGGCGCCGAGCGCTTCGTCCCCTTCGCCGACCCCTACGTGATCTCGATCGATCTCGTGGCGCGTCGGATCGTCGTGGCGCCTCCCCAGGAGGCGTCGACATGATCTTCGAGCTCCTCACGCTCTTTCCCCGCCTGGTCGAGGGCCCGCTGCAGGAGAGCATCCTCGGAAAGGCGATCCAGCGGGGCCTCGTGCAGGTGCGGGTGCGGGACATCCGCGAACACGCACACGACAAGCACCACGTCACGGACGACACGCCCTATGGCGGCGGCGCCGGCATGGTGATGAAGCCCGAGCCGCTGGTGGAGGCGATCGAGGCGGCGAAGGAAGGAATGGACGGGCCGTGCCGGGTGGTGCTACTGGACCCCGGCGGTCGCAGGTTCGACCAGCCCTTGGCCCGCGAGCTCCACGCCGCGGGGAGGGTGGTGCTGGTCTGCGGACGATACGAAGGCTACGACGAGCGCATCCGCTCCTACGTCGACGAGGAGATCTCCCTGGGAGACTTCGTCCTCACCGGCGGCGAGCTGGCGGCGCTCTGCGTGGTGGATGCCTGCGCGCGGCTGGTGCCGGGCGTGTTGGGCAACGAGGAATCTGCGGGAGCGGAGAGCTTCGAAGAGGGGCTCCTCGAATACCCGCAGTACACGAGGCCTCCCGAGTTCCGGGGGGCGAAGGTGCCGGAGGTGCTGCTCTCGGGCGACCACGCGAAGATCGCGCGGTGGCGAAGGAAGCAGGCCCTCCTCCGGACGAAGGAGCGTCGCCCCGACCTCCTGGCGAAGCTGGAGCTGAGCCAGGCGGATCGGGCGCTGCTCGAAGAGGCGTGAGCCGCTGCGCGCGAGGCGCCCATGGTGGGCACCTCGGAAAGACGCATGCTCCCGTGCGAAGTGGCCCCTGCGTGGGGCATAGAGGTTTTCGACATGCGCAACCCCGTGATCCAGGCGATCGAGAGCAAGCAGACCCGCTCCGACATCCCGAACTTCAACTCCGGTGACACCGTCCGTGTCCACTCCAAGATCAAGGAGGGCGAGAAGGAGCGCGTCCAGGTCTTCGAGGGCACGGTCCTCCGCAAGAGGAACGCTGGCCTCCGCTCGTCCTTCACCGTCCGCAAGGTGTCCTACGGCGTCGGGGTGGAGCGCACCTTTCCGGTGCACTCGCCGCGCATCGAGAAGATCCAGGTGATGAGCGGCGGCAAGGTGCGCCGTGCGCGCATCTATTACATCCGTGAGCTCCACGGGAAGGCCGCCCGCCTCGAGACCGAGGAGGTCCGCGCCGCGGATCCCAAGAAGGTCGAGAAGGGCGCGTAACGCCGCGCGGGAAGGGATCGTCCCGTCTCCAGCGGGAGCGATCCCCCGGGCCCGGAAGAATCCTGGCCGTATCCCGAAGCGCCCGCACGGCCCCTCTCGCAACGAGGGCGTCGTTCGGGCGCTTCGTGTTTGGTACGCCGAATTTTCCGGCGGCAGGGCGGGATCGGTTAAGGTGGGCGGGATGCAGCTCGTCGACCTGATGCTTCAGGGAGTGAAGGGCTTTCCTGCCGAGGCGAGGATCGCCTTCGGCCCCGGCCACGTGGTGCTGCGGCCCGCGGATGCGGAGCTGCGGGGGATCCTCGAGGCGCTCCTCTTCCCAGACGACCGCCTCGAGTCCGATCTGGAGGCGCCCGGCGCGCCTTCGTCCCGGGCGGCGCTCACCTTGCGAACGCGCGACGGCACCACCTGGAGGATGGTGCGCGATCTGCGCGGGGCGAGCGCCCTGCAGCGCCTGGACCCGGCGACCGGGAAGTTCGCCACCGTGTCGACGAGGGCGACGGAGATCGGCCCCTACCTGCGCAGCCAGGTGAGCCTCCCCAGCCGGATCTGCTGGACGGAGACGTTCACCCTGGGTTTCGGTGACTTTCCATCCGCGACCTGCCGGGAGGAGGCGCCGCCCCCTGCGATCGAGGTCCGGCCCGCCCCGGTGCAGGCGGGGCCTGCGGGCCCCCCGGACCCGGAGCGGATCCGCGCGCTCGAGGACGAGCTCGGCGTCGCCAAGGAGATCGAGGGCCTCGAGTTCAAGCTCGACTCGGTCCGCGGCAGGATTCTGGAGCTGGACGAGCGCTTCAAGGTGGTCCCCGGCGCCGAGGCGAGCGTCGACGCCGCGAGGCGGGCGGCGTCGCTCTTCAGCGAGGGCGCCTCGCTCCCGGACGACCTTGCCGATCGCACCTCCCGCTTCGACTCCGCGACAGAGCGACGAAACGCGGCCCTCGCGCGTCTCTCCGACGAGGCCGAGCGGCTTGACGAGCTCGCGATGCGCCCGCTGCCGATCCCTCCGTCCAGGGACTGGCGCGTCTGGGCGTCAGCGGGCCTCGGCGGCGCGGCGCTCTTCGCTGCCGCGTTCACGACCTGGAAGCCCCTCGCGCTCCTGGGCATCCCCGCCTTCGGCATGGCGGCGGCGCTCGGCCTCGTCTTCGTGGGCGAGCTGCAGCGGCGCGACAGCGTGGGGCGGCGCCGCACGCACCTTGGCGGCCGCGAGCGGAAGATCCACGAGCAGTGGGACGAGGACACCCGCGAGGTGCGCGCCGCCATGGAGATGATCGGCGCGGAGCGGGTGGCGGACCTCGACGCGTGGCTCGCCGATCGCGCCGAGGCCAGGCGCCGCCTGTCGGAAGCCGAGGAGGCGCTGCGCAAGATCGTCGAGGATCCCTGGTTCGTCGAGGCGAAGTCGCAGCGGGAGCGGCTCCGCGCGGAGGCCGAAGGCCTGGAGGACGCCCTCGAGGCGAAGGGCGCCGGCTCGTGGAGATCGTCATCCGAGATCGCCCGGGAGATCGACCGCCTCCGCAACCCGGGGTGGCACGACGAAGTGGCCGAAGATCCGGTGCGTGCCTTTGCCGGTTTCGGGACCCTGGCTCCGGTCGCGCCGACCTCCGTGTCCGGGCCCCTCTCGCTGCCCGCCTTCGCTTCCCCCGACGATCGGGAGGAGGACCATTCTGCGCGGCTTCTCGAGCGGGCGGAGGAGCTCGGCGCGGAGACGCGGGACTCGCTCCTCCACTCCCTCGCGCCGCGGGCCTCCGCCTACCTCGAGGCCCTTACGCGTAAGCGCCTGCGCGGCTTTGCCTGGTCGGAGCGGGGCGGCGTCCGCTGCGCCGGCGAGGGAGGCGAGGTCCCGTTCCTCGCCCTGGCGCCGGAGGATCGGGCTCTCGCCTGGCTCGCGCTGCGCCTGGCCATCGTGGAGCGGCACCAGGCGCGTGCGCCGCTGCCGTTGGTGCTGGACGAGCCGCTCACTCGCCTGCCGCCCGATCGGCACCCGCTCCTCGCCAAGATGCTCCGCGGCCTCGGGGGCCGGGGGCAGGTGATCCACTCGACCCGACTCCCGATCATGGCGGAAGGGTCGCCTCCGTGAGCCGCCCGCCGGCGAGGCCTTCGGAGCGACGGGGCCGCGGCCTCGCCGCCGAGGCGATCGCCGCCCGGCACCTGGAGGGCGAAGGGTTCGCGATCGTCGCCCGCAACCACGTCTGCCGGCGCGGCGAGGTCGACATCGTCGCCGAGAAGGACGGGCACACGGTCTTCGTCGAGGTGCGCAGCCGCACCAGCGCGAGCCTCGTGCATCCGCTGGAGACCCTCACCTTCCACAAGCGCCGCAAAGTGGTGGCGGCCGCCCTGGACTGGGCCGCGAAGAACCGCCGCCTCGACGGGCGCCCCTTGCGCTTCGACGTGATGATCGTGCTGGACAGGGGCGGCGAAGGCGACGAGATCGAGTGGATCCGCGGCGCCTTCGACGGCGACGCGGGCTTCTAGGGAGCCATGGTGAAGGAAGGGAAGGGCACGCTCTTCCTGGTCGGGACGCCGATCGGGAACCTGGGCGACATGAGCCGGCGCGCGATCGAGACCCTCGCGGCGGTCGACCTCGTCGCCTGTGAAGACACCAGGCACACGCGCGTGCTCCTCGACCGGTTCGGCATCGCCGCCAAGGTGACGTCGCTGCCGGCGTTCGACGAGAAGCACCGCGCCGCGGGGCTGGTGGAGCGCCTCGTCGAAGGGCAGGACCTCGCCCTCGTCACCGACGCCGGCATGCCCGGCATCTCCGACCCCGGCAGCGAGGTGGTGCGGCTGGCGGTCGAGGCGGGCGTTCGGGTGGTGCCGATCCCCGGCGCGTCGGCGCCGCTGGCGGCGCTGGCGGCGAGCGGCCTCCCCACGGAGCGGTTCACCTTCGTCGGCTTCCTCCCGCGCAAGGGCGGCGGCAGGCGCAAGGCCCTCGACGAGCTGCGGGGCGCGATCGGCACGCTCCTCCTCTTCGAGTCGCCGCGACGGCTCCACGAGACCCTGCTCGATCTGCGCGACGCCCTGGGCGATCGCCGGGCCTGCGTCGCCAGGGAGCTCACCAAGCTCCACGAGGAGCTCGCCCGCGGCACGCTCTCGGAGCTGGCCGAGCATTTCTCCGGTGAGGTGCTCGGCGAGATCACGGTGGTGGTGGAGGGCGGCGCGCCGCAGGCGGAGGACGCCGGCGCGGGCCTCGACGAGCTCCTGCGCGCGCGCCTCGCCGCCGGCGCAACGGTCAAGGACGCGTCCCGCGAGGTCGCCGAAGCGCTCGGCCTCTCCCGCAAGGACGTCTACCGCCGCGCCCTCGAGCTCACTTCGGGTTAAGCGGGGCGCTCGTCGGGATCGCGGAGGCCGAACTCCTTCATCTTGTTCTGCAGCGACTTGCGGGAGATCTTCAGCTTCTTGGCGGCCTGCGTGACGTTGCCGCCGGTCTCGTCGAGGGCGCGGGTGATCAGGTCGCGCTCCAGCACCGCCACCGACCCCTTGACGATGTCCTTCAGCGAGGCGTCCGCCGGCGCGATCGCGGCCATCGGCACCGCGAGGATCGCGGGGGCGCCCTGCTGCGGCGTCCGCAGGCTCTCGGGCAGATCGGAGGGACCGACGACGGGGCCGTCGGCGAAGAGCACCGTCCGCTCCATCAGGTTCTCGAGCTCGCGGATGTTGCCGGGCCAGGTGTGGTTCTGCAGCGCCTCGAGCGCGGCGGGGGACAGCTTGGCGATGCGCTTGTTGAGGCGGCGGTTGTACTTGTCGAGGAAGAACTCGACGAGGAGCGGGATGTCGCCGCGGCGCTCCCGCAGCGGGGGGAGCGCCACCGGGACGACGTTCAGCCGGTAGTAGAGATCCTCGCGGAAGCGTCCGGCCTGGATCTCCTTCTGCAGATCCCGGTTGGTGGCGGTGATGAGCCGCACGTCGACCTTGATGGTCTTGACGCCGCCGACCCGCTCGAACTCGCTCTCCTGCAGCGCGCGCAGCAGCTTCACCTGCATCTCGATGGGGATCTCGCCGATCTCGTCGAGGAAGAGGGTGCCGCCGTCCGCCAGCTCGAAGCGCCCCGGCTTGGAGGTGACCGCGCCGGTGAAGGCGCCGCGCTCGTAGCCGAAGAGCTCGGACTCCATCAGGTCCTTGGGGATGGCCGCGCAGTTGATCTTGATGAGGGGCGCCGCGTGCCGCGCGGATCCGCGGTGGAGGGCCTGTGCGATCAGCTCCTTGCCCGTGCCGCTCTCGCCGGTGATGAGGACGGTGGACGGCGTGTCGGCGACCTTCTCGACGATCCGGTAGATCTCCTGCATCCGCGGCGACTCGCCGACGATCCGGGCCGGGATCTTCCCGCCGTCGAGGGCGCCGGAGAGGGTTCCGCCGCGGTCCAGATCGCGGGTGCGGGCGGCCTTGGCGATCACCTGGCGCAGCTCGTTCTGCTCGAAGGGCTTGGTGACGTAGTCGAAGGCGCCCGTCTTGATCGCCTGGACCGCGGAGTCGACCGTGCCGTGGGCGGTGATCAGGATCACCGGGACCTCGGGCGACTGATCGAGGACGTGCTGCAGCACCTCGAAGCCGCCGACCTTCGGCATCACCAGGTCGGAGACGACGATGTCGATCCCGCCCTGATCGAAGATCTCGATCGCCTGCTCGCCGTCCGCCGCCTGGACGACGTCGTACCCCTCGCGCTTGAGGGTGGCGGCGAGCACCTTCCGGAGGTTGGTCTCGTCGTCGACGATGAGGACTCTTGCGGGCATTTTCGTCCTGGGTTCGTTGCTGGCGAACGGCGTCGGTCCTATCACATGGGGGGTCGTGAAGAAATTCACGGGGGCGAGTGCACCGCGCCGGCGGATCCCGCGCGTCAGGCCTTGGCGCGGCCCTTGGGCTGCTTTCGCGCGCGACGGCCCGGCCTCATCCCGGCCGCGGCCCTGGCGGCCTTGGGCGGCGGCTCCGGATCGGGCTCGGGCGCCTCCGCCCTGGCCTCCACCACGGCCGGGAGCCGGATCAAGAACTCCGTGCCCTCGCCGGCGCGGCTCTGCAACGTGATCGTCCCGCCGTGGGAGCGGACGATGCGCTGCGAGATCGCGAGGCCCAGCCCCGTGCCCTTCTCCTTGGTGGTGTAGAACGGCACGAAGATGTGCTCGCGCTGGTTCTCGGGGATCCCCGGCCCATCGTCGCGGATCCGCAGCTCCACGAACTCGGCGCCCCGAGAGGAGAGGTGGAAGCCGCCGGACTCGTCCCGAGGCGCGCTGGTGGAGATCCAGACCTTGCCGCCGGCCGGCATCGCCTGCACCGCGTTCTGCACCAGGTTGAAGAGCACCTGCTTGAGCTGCTCCGCGTCGCTCGCCGCCACCGGGCCAGAGGGATCGAGCTCGTCCACCAGCTCCACCGTCGGCGGAACGGCGGTGTGGAGGAGCCGCAAGGTGCGCTCCACCACGTCGTTGACGTCGATGGGACCGACCGCGGGCTTCAAGGGCCTGGCGTAGTCGAGGAACTGCGTCACCACGCCGTTGAGGCGATCCACCTCCTCGACGATCACCTGCAGGAACTCGCCCTCTTCTCCGCCGAGCTCGGAGGGCTCGAGGAACTGCGCCGCGCCCTTGATCGCGCCCAGGGGGTTGCGGATCTCGTGGGCGAGGCCCGCGGCCATCTCGCCGAGCGCCGCGAGGCGGTCGCGCTCCTTGATGCCCTCGATGAGCTTGGAGTTCTCGACGACGGTGGAGATCTGCTCCCCGATCTCGAGCATCACCGCGATCTCGTCGGAGGAGTAGGCCTCCGGAACCCGCTCGTCCCAGAGGTTGAAAAAGCCGATGACCCGATCGGCGCCGAGGAGCGGGATGCAGATCCCGGCCTTCATCGCCGATAGGGCAGAGCGCAGCTCGGCGATCCGCTTCTGCTCCTCCACGAGCTTGGGCCGCTCGTCGGGCGCCACCGACACCCGGGCCGCGCGGGCGCCACCGGGCGGTCCCAGCCAGCGACGCAGCTCGTGGAGCCGGCGCTCGACGTTCTCGAGGAGCACCGCCTTCTGCCCGCTACGGGCGGTGGCGAGGAGGCCGCGGGCGGCGCTGGCGTCCAGGAACGAGACGGGCGACGGGCCGCGATGATCCACGAGCGAGAAGCCGGGACGCGCGTCGGCCAGGAGGTAGAGCGAGGCGTGCGTCACCCGCCGGGTGTCGTGGATCACGTCGAGGGTGATCCGGGCGAGGGCCAGAGGATCGATCACGTTGGCGAGCCGGGTCTTCAGCGACGCCAGCGTCTGCAGCAGCTCGTAGCGCTCGCGGAAGAGGGTGGCGACCACCCACGCCTCCACCTTGGCTCGGAGCGGCTCGACCAGGTTCAGGATCACGAAGGAGGCGATCACCGTGTTGAAGAGGAAGAGCTGCGTGGCGCTCCCCGCCCAGATGACCAGGCCCACGTAGATCGCCGAGAGGATCAGCGCGAGCGCCGTCAGCGCCGCGAACTTGCCGAGCAGCTCCTGCAGGTCGAGGAGGCGGTACACCTGCAGCGTCTGGGCGAGGAACACGAGGTAGAGGCTCGCGACCAGCGGGCCCAGCGACGGGAAGGAGATCCCCGCCGCGGGCAGCAGATCCAGGGCGGAGGCGAACACCGCCAGCGTGGCCCCGAGGAGCAGATACGAGAGTCGCGCCCGCTCGATGCGGGGCACGGCGCCGCGGATGCGCCGGAAGAGGAGCGAGAGGGTGAAGACGAGGGCGCCGAAGACCCACGCCGCCACGACCAGGCGCGCGGTGTCCACCTGGGCGAGGGGGGTGGCGGCGACGGCGAAGCCGCCCAGGGCCCCGGTGACGGTGATCCAGCGGCCGCGGCGCGCGGAGCGCCGGGAGACCCCGAGGAACTCGAGGAAGAAGGAGAGGGTGGTGGCGGGCACCACAGCGCCGCTGGCGAGGGCGGCGCGGCGCCAGGCGTCGTGGCCCGTCAGCGCGAAGAGGAAGTCGCCCAAGTACCACGCGGTGAGCGACAGGCAGAGCATCGCGAAGAGCGTGAGGGCCTTGGCGCGCTGCGGGCGGAGGAGCATCGCGCCGGCGAGGGCGAACGACACGATCGCGGCGAGCAGCGAACTCTGTGTGCGGATATCCACCGAGGCGCATCCTACCCTCGGTTGACACCGCGCGGGGGGACGGGCGAGCGTGGAGGACGACGGATTTCCCAAGGCCTGCCCGCTCGTCTGCTCGCGCGGGGAACCTCCCGGACGCCCCTTGATTCGCTTCGACCGCCGCCGCGCCAGGCGTGTGCTCGTCCTGGTCTTCGCTCTCATGGCCCTCGTGCAGTGGTTGGCGTCCGCCAGGGCCGCCCCCTCGGAGGGGCGATCGCCCGGCGCCGATTCCAGCGCGGCGGTCGATCCCGCGTCGCGGTCCGCGATCGGCGGGGAGGCCGCAGCCGCCTTGGCGACGGGCAGGGAGGCCGCGCCGACTACGGCGAACTCGACGAACGCGGTCGACGCGGTCTCGGCGGCGATCGCCGAGGCCCTGCGCGAGGGACGCACCTTCGGCGAGGCCGACCTCGCGCCCTACTTCGGTGCGGGCCCGCTGAAGGTCGCGCGGCAGCGGTTCGAGGCCGGCAACTTCCGGGAGGCGTGGCGGCTCTTCGGCGAGGCGGACGACGGCTCGCCCCAGGCGGCGTACCTGCGCGCCCTCGCGGGGCTGGAGATCGGCCGGGAGAAGGAGGCGGCTGCGATCCTCGCGTCGCTGGGGCAGCGCCACCCCGTCCTCGCCGATCGGGCGGCCTGGCACGAGGCGCTGGCCCACGAGCGCCTGGGCGACTTCGCCGCTGCGGCGAAGGCCTACGCCGCGATCCCCTCGTCGTCGGTCCTCGCCGACGAGGCGAGGCTCTCCCAGGCCCAGGCGCTGCGCCGCGCAGGCCGGACGAAGGAGGCGCTCGCGCAGATCGCGAGCCTTCGCGACAAGCCGGCGCCGGCGTGGGGGAACGACCTGGGCGCGTCCGCGCTCTTCCTGGCGGGCGAGCTCCACGCCGCAGCGGGCGAACGCGAGGCCTCCCGCGACGCGTGGCTGAGGGTGTGGAGCGAGCACCCGCTCTCGCCCCAGGCGGAGGACGCCCGCCGACGGGCGGAAGGAGCGTCGAAGGATCCGCCCACCCTCGCGCAGCGGGTGCGCCGCGCCCAAGGGTTCCTGGACGCCCAGCGAAACAAGGAGGGCGTCGAGCAGATCGAGGGGCTCCTCTCCCAGCTCCGCCTGCCGGAGCCGCTCGCCTGCGAGGCCCGCTACGCGCTGGGGCGCGGCTACCGCAAGCTCCGCCAGCACGCGAAGGCGATCGCCACCCTGGAGCCGGTGGTGGAGGCGTGCAAGGAGCCCACGCTGTCGGTGCGGGCGCTGTACGTGCTCGGGTCGAGCACTTCCATCGTCGCGCCGGACAAGGGAGTCGAGACCTACGAGCGGCTCGCCCGCGAGCACCCCGAGCACTCCTACGCCGACGACGCGCTCGTGTACGCCGCCGACCTCAAGATGCGGGCGGGCGACTGGCAGGGCGCGCGGCGCCTGCTGGTGAAGCTCGTGGACGAGTACCCCGCGGGCGACTTCCGCGCCGACGCGCTCTTCCGGCTCTTCTGGATCGACCGCGCCCACGGCAGGCTCGCCTCGGGCCTCGAGTTCCTGCAGCGCCTGGAGGCCGACTACCGGAACGCCGCCGGCACGGTGGATCTCGAGCGCTCGCTGTATTGGCAGGCCCGCACCCTGGCGGCGCTCCGCCGCGAAGTGGAAGCGGTGGTCGCCTACGAGCGGCTCCTGCGGGCGCACCCCACGAGCTACTACTCCCTCCTCGCGAGGGGGCGCCTCGCCGCGCTGCAGCCCGCCCTGGCGGCGGAGATCGAGGCGAAGCTGGCGTCGGCTCCGGCGGGCCCGGCCTCGCTCACCTTCCGGCCCGGTCCGCTCTGGGACGAGCCCCGCTTCCTCGCGGCGGTGGAGCTGCTCCGGCTGGGCTTCCACAAGGCGGCCACCGACGAGATCCTGAAGATCGACCGCAAGGCGCTGCGGCGGGAGGCGGGCTCCGGGGAGCCCGTGGTCCTCCTCGCGTACCTCCTGGATCGCGCCGACGCCCGCCGGGCCGCCCACCAGATCGCGCGGCTCGAGCTGCGGGAGTTCCTGCGCGGCGGGCCCACGGGGGAGGGCGCGCTCCACTTCCGCATCGCCTACCCGCTGGCGTACCGCGACCTGGTGGTGCGCCACGCCGGCACGGCGAAGGTGCCGCCGGATCTCCTCCAGGCGCTGATGCGGGAGGAGTCGAGCCTCGATCCGGACGTCGTCTCGTGGGCGGGCGCGGTGGGGCTCACCCAGCTCATGCCGTCCACCGCTCAGCATGTGGCGAACCGTTTGAAGCTGGGCAAGATCCCGGCGTCGCGGCTGCGGGAGCCGGATCTCAACGTGCGCATCGGGGCGTCGTACCTGGGCTCCCTCCTCGAGCGTTGGGGAGGCAACCCGGCCCTCGCCGCCGCCAGCTACAACGCGGGGCCCGGCGCCGTCGCGCGCTGGCTCGGACAGCGGGGGAGCCTCGAGCTGGACGAGTTCGTGGAGGAGATCCCGATCGAGGAGACCCGCAACTACGTCAAGCGCGTGCTCGAGAGCTACAACGCCTACCGCCTGACGTACGGCGAAGGCGACGGGCGCTTCCTCTCGTTGAAGCCCGCCAAGGCGCGACCGTAACCCGCCGAACGCCGGCCGGGGGGTCCCTCGTTTCGGGTCCGGCGGTGGATGTCGTAGCATGGTGGGTGCGGTCGTTTCGGCGAAGTCGATGGGGGAGGAGGCGACCGAGCGGAGGCAGTGTGCTGCTGGAGTCGAACGTCCTCGTCCTCAACCGGTCGTTCCAGCCCATCCAGGTCACGACGGTCAAGCGCGCCTTCTCGCTGCTCTACCAGGGGATCGCCCAGGCCATCGACGAGGAGTTCCGGCTCTTCGACTTCGCGTCCTGGGCGGCGCTGTCGGCGGAGCTCGGCGCCGAGTCGATCGGCACGTGCAGCAGGCGGATCCGCGTGCCGAGGGTGCTGGTGCTCATGGCCTTCGACCGGTTCCCCCGAACCCGCGTCCGCTTCTCGCGGCACAACATCTACCTGCGTGACGAAGACACCTGCCAGTACTGCCTGCGCAAGCTGCCCCGCGCGGAGCTGAACCTCGACCACGTGATCCCCCGATCCCGGGGCGGCGGTACGTCCTGGGAGAACGTCGTCTGCTCTTGCATCCCCTGCAACCTGAAGAAGGCGAACCGGACGCCGGAGCAGGCGGGGATGGCGCTGCAGAAGCCGCCGGCCCGGCCGCGATGGTCGCCTGCGTTCAGGCCGCCGGGGAAGGGCGGCGCCCACCGCTCCTGGCTGCCGTTCCTCAGCGCGGTTGACGCGTCCTATTGGAACACCGAGCTGGAGCAGGAATGACGCCAGCGGTTCCCCCCGGTCGGCCCCCAGGAGGGCGGCCGATCGTGGTAGGGTCCGGCCGGAGATGAACCCCGAAAACGAGATCCCCGAACACGTGTCGCGCCCCGCCAGGGTGGACGGCCGCTTCGTGGCGCGCCCCGTCCGCGTGCGCCGCATCGTCGCGGTTGGTGGCGGCAAGGGCGGCATCGGCAAGTCGCTCATCTCCGCCAACCTCGGCATCGAGCTCGCGCGCCGCGGCCACTCGGTGGTGCTCCTCGATCTCGATCTCGGCGGCGCCAACCTTCACACCTGCCTGGGCCTCGATCACCCCAAGGAGACGCTCTCCGACTTCGTCGATCGCCGCGTCCCCTCGCTCGATCAGGTGGCGGTGCCGGCGGGCGTCCCGGGCCTGCGGCTGATCTCCGGCTCCCTCGACTCGCTGGGCGCGGCGAACCCGCTGCACCAACAGAAGCTGCGGCTGATGCGAGCGGTGAACGACCTCGACGCCGACGTCGCCCTCCTGGATCTCGGCGCCGGCAGCCACTTCAACGTCCTCGACTTCTTCCTCCTGGCCGACGACGGCATCGTCACCGTGGTGCCGGAGCCGACCTCCGTGGAGAACGCGTACCGGTTCCTGAAGGCGGCGCTCTTTCGCCGTCTCAAGGCGGCGCAGGCCGTGCACGGCGTGTCGTGGGGCATCGAAGAGTCGATCAAGGCCGGCGGCACCACGAGTCCGATGCAGCTCCTCGAGGCCGTGCGCGGGCGGGATCCCGAGCTCGGCGCCCTCCTCGAGGGGGAGATGCGGGCCTTCCGGCCCCGGATCCTGGTGAACTCCGTGCGGGAGGCGGCGGATCTCAACCTGGGCGACGGCATCTGCATGGCCTGGCGCCGCTTCTTCGGCCTCGAGCTCACCTATCTCGGCTACCTGCGGCACGATCCGGACGCGTGGCGGGCGGGTCGCGCCAGGCGGCCGCTGCTGCTGGAGCGGCAGGATCAGCCGATCGCCGAAGACGTGGCCGCCGTCGCCGACAGGCTCCTCGCCCTTCCCGTGAGGCGAAGCCCGTGAGCGCGCGTTCGCACTACGACGCGCTGGGCGTGGCCCCCGGCGCGGACTCCAACGAGATCCGGTCCGCGTTCGAGCGGCTGTCGTCGGTGTTCGACGCGAACTCCCTCGCGCTCTACGCCCTCGTCGGCGCGGAGGAGAGCGAGGGCGAGGCGCGGCGGATCCGCGAGGCGTTCCGGATCCTCTCCGATCCCGAGGCCCGGGCGGCGTACGACGTGTCTCTCGGCCTGGAGCCCGCGGAGATCGAGCTGACGGACGAGGACATCGTCTCGTCGGTCCCGCTCGACGCGGCGTCCGCCGGCGGCCCTGCATCGCCGCCCGCCTCGCCCCGGGTGGAGCCGGCGCGAGAGGAGCCGGCGGAGGTAGAGGCGACGGCGGGGTCAGTCGTCTCCCCCGACGTCGTCGCGAAGGAGGAGCCAGGCGCCGCGATCGACAGCTCCGAGGAGACGCTCGAGGTCGCGGCGGCCGGCGGGGAGGCCGAGGCGCCCGCCGATCCCTTGCGGATCGACGCGGACACCGAGTTCACGGGCGCGCTCCTCCAGGCGCTGCGCGAGGCGAAGGGGCTGACCCTCAAGGACATCGCCGGGCGCACCCGCATCGGCGCGGGCCACCTGCACAACATCGAGGTGGAGGCGTTCGATCTCCTGCCCGAGCGCGTCTTCCTCCGGGGCTTCCTGCTCTCCTACGCCCGAGAGCTGAAGCTCGACGCGGCGCGCGTCGCCGACACCTATCTGCGCCGCAGGGGCCGCTGAGAGTTCTCGAATTCATTCACGAACTCGGCCGATTCGTTGACGACCCGACGGGCGGCACCTATCCTCGGGCCCGAAAACCCGCAGCGAAAGGCGGCTTTCGTCATGGCCACCGAAGAAGAGAAGAAGAAGGCCAACCGGCTGGCGCGGGCCATTGCGTCGGACATCTCGCTCTACAACGAGGCGAAGATCGTGAAGGGGATCGAGGAGGACAACCTCTTCGACGCCCTGCGCGAGGAGCTGGCGGAGGGGCGAGACCTCTACCGCAGCCGCGTCTCCCGGGAGATCTTCGACACCTCCAACTACTTCGACCGCGCCGTGGTCGACATCATCGTCCGCAGCCGGGGCCACATCCGCTCCAAGCTCTGGCTCTGATCGTCGACGGATGTCCGAGCGCGTGACCCTCGTCGTCCCCCTCGAGGCAGCGGGGCAGCGGCTGGATCGGCTGCTGAGCGAGCGGCACGAAGAGCTGTCGCGCTCTCGCCTCCAGGCGCTCATCGAGCAGGGCAGGGTGACGGTCGACGACGGGCCCGCCAAGGCCTCACGCCGCCTCAAGGGCGGCGAGACGATCGTCGTCGAAGTCCCCGATCCCGTGCCGGCCAAGCCAGAGGCACAGGATCTCCCGCTGCGGATCCTCCACGAGGACGCCCGCCTCGTGGTCCTCGACAAGCAGGCGGGGATCGTCGTCCATCCGGCCGCCGGCGCGCCGGACCGCACGCTTGTCAACGCGCTCCTCTTCCACGTGCGCGATCTCGGCGGGATCGGCGGCGAGCTGCGGCCAGGGATCGTTCACCGCCTGGATCGCGACACCTCGGGCTGCCTGGTTGTGGCCAAGGACGAGCGCACCCTCGCAGAGCTGCAGGAGCTCTTTCGCTCCCGGAAGGTGGAGAAGCGCTACGTGGCGCTCGTCCACGGCGACGTGGTGAAGGACTCGTTCACCATCGAGACCCCTTTCGGCAGGCACCCCACCGTGCGCACCCGGTACACCGGGCGAAACCCGACTGGGCCGATTCGGAACGCGATCACCCACGTGACGGTGATCGAGCGCTTCGCGGGGGCGACGATGATCGAGGTCCTGCTCGAGACCGGGCGCACCCACCAGATCCGCGTGCACCTCTCGGAGGCGGGGCATCCGCTCCTGGCCGATCGCGAGTACGGCGGTGCGAAGCGGGAGGCGCGCCTGCGCCCGGGGGATCCGGCGCGGCGGGCGGCGGAGGCGATCGGCAGGCAGGCGCTGCACGCGAGGCTCCTCGCGTTCTCCCATCCCGGGACGGGAGAGCGGCTCTGCGTCGAGGCGCCGCCGCCGGCGGACTTCGAGGCGGCCCTCGCGGTGCTGCGGAGCACCCAAGAGGATTGAGGCGGAGCGAACGCCGCTTGGATCAGGCGAGCTGCTTCGGCCGCGCCGAGGAGGGGAGCTCGGTGGGTTGCCCGCCCCGCCCGCCGTCCAGCAGCACGTGGCGCGGATAGGCCATCTCGATCCCCGCGGCCTCGAACCGGTCCTTCACCATCAACCGCAGCGCGCGCTCGGCGGCCCACTGCTCGCCGGGGAGCACCTTGAGCACCAGCCGCAAGGTCACCCCCAGGTGGCTCATTCCGAGGAGCGCCTGCACGTCGGGGCGCTCCAGGACCTTCTCCTGGTTCGAGGCGGCCCACGCCTCGCCCGCTTCGCGCGCGAGCTCCATGGCCTTGGGCACGTCGGCGTCGTAGGCCACCTCGAGCACCACCACCGCGCGCATCCAGCCCCGGTTGAAGTTGCCGAACTGGCGCAAGTCGCCGTTGGGGATCATCCAGAGCAGGCCGCTGAAGTCGCGCACCTGCGTGTTGCGCAGGCCCACCGCCTCCACCGCCCCGGAGGTCTTGTCGTCGATCTTGATCACGTCGCCTACGGCCACCATCCCGTCGAAGAGCAGGAAGAAGCCGGCGATCATGTCCTTGACCAGGTTCTGGGCGCCGAAGCCCAGGGCGATGCCGAGGACGCCGACCGAAGCGAAGATCGCCGCCGGATCGACGCCGCAGGTGGCGAGGATGGCCACGCCGGCGATCGTGTAGATGAGGTAGCGCTCGATCTCCACCAGGAGCGGCAGGAGCGTGTCGAGGCGCCGCTGCTGAAGCGCGGGATCCTTGCGGCCGCCCGTGCGCGGACGCAGGAGCCAGCCGGAGAGCTTGGCGAGCAGAGTCTGGGCGATCTTCGCGCCGATCAGGATCGCGCCGATGGAGATGAGGGCGATGAGCACGCGAACTGCGTGGACGTCCCAGGCCTCGGTCAGGATCTTCGCGATCGAATCCGGCATCTTCCCATCCTACCCAAGCGCGCGAGTCGCGGCCCGTGGGAACATCCGTCCACTCTCTGGAAATCCCGGCGGATCGGGGAGCCGGCCGCGAGCGGGGCCCCTATAATCGCGCGATGCAGTCGACCCGCCTCGGCCAGGCCTTCGCCACCTTTCCCGTCACCTGCGGGCTCCTCGCCCTGATCGGCGCCGTCTTCGTCGTCGAGGTGCTCGCCGGGGGGTCGGAGAACTCGGTGGTGCTGGCGCGCCTGGGAGCGAACTACTCGCCCCTGGTGATCGGCCACGGCCAGTGGTGGCGGCTCGTGACGTCGACGCTCCTCCACATCGGCCTGCTCCACCTGGTGGTGAACGGCTGGGCCCTGTGGCAGCTCGGCAGGCTGAGCGAGCTCACCTTCGGCCGCTCCACCACCCTGGCGCTCTTCGTGTTCACGGGTGTCGCCGGATCGTTCGTCACCCTGGCCACCGTGAAGCTGAGCGCCGGGGCATCCGGCGCGCTCTTCGGCCTCGAAGGCGCGCTCGTCTCGTTCTTCCTGCGGCACCGCGACAGGCTGACACCCGCCGGGAAGAGCCTGCTCAAGCAGCTCCTCGTCTGGTCCGCGGCGATGATCGTCTTCAGCTTCGCAGTCCCCGGGATCGACGTGCTCGGCCACCTGGGCGGCTTCGGCGGCGGGCTGGCCGTGGGATGGGCGATCCGCCCGCGGGTGACCACGGAGAGCGGGCAACTCGCCAGAGGTGCAGCGGCCGTCGCCGCCTTCGCGATCGCGGCCTCCATCGCGTTCGCGGCCCTCACCGAGCTCCCCGGCTGAAGAGTCCGCAGCGAGCAGACGAAAACGAGCCCACTCGAGCGAAAGCGCGTTCCGGAGCGATCGTCCCTGCCCGGGCCGGGGCGATCTCCTCACGGCTCGGGCAGATTCCTTCGCCCCATCCGACCCTCGTGGTAGCTTTTGATCTTTCGGATCTGGAGCCAGGAGGGCTTTTCCGATGGGACGTTCGCTCGCGACGGGGGCGGACCGCGCCAAGGGCGCCGTGCGCACCCGGCGCCACCCCGGTTGGGTGGTATTGGCGCTGGCCACGCTCGCCGCCGGCCCGGCCGCCGCGCAGGCGAAGGCGGAGCCGGCGAAGGTGACCTACCGCGAGGTGGAGCGCGGCGCGTGGGTCGGCTCCAACCTGGGCGCCGTCTACTTCTTCGACCTCCCGGGCGAGGGCGCCGCGGCCTCGTGGGGCAGCGTCGTCGGGGTGGAGGCCGGCGTCGACCTGGGCAAGTGGGTGCAGCTCGGCGTGGTGGCGTGGGGCCAGTCGGTCGGCGCGCCGGCGGACTTCAAGGGCATCACCGACGACGAGCTCGACCCCAAGCGGTCCAGGGGCGACTTCCAGTCCCTCCTCGTCGGCGGATCGCTGCGCGTCGCGTTCCTCGGCGTCCCGGACGAGAACGGCCTCGATCGCACCTTCGTCTACGGGCGCCTCGCCGGCGGCGTGTCCCTCTCGCGACCGGTGGGCGTCATCGACGAGCAGGGCACCTTCGCGGCGGCGGGGCTCGGCGTGGAGTACTTCACCCGCCTGCGGCACTTCTCCGTCGGCCTCGAGCTCCAGGGGATGGGGCTCATCGGCGAGTCGGGGAACGCGCTGGGCGTCGCCATGCTCCCTCACCTCAAGTACACGTTCTAAAGAGAGATCCGCCCAGTGCATGCCGGAATTTCCGACGCGGTCTCGTTCGCGGACCTGGAGCGGACGCTCACCGAAGGGGCCCGCTGGAACGAGCTGCTGCAGCTCTACGAGGGCAGGCTGGAGCGGGAGGCGGACGGCCCGCAGGCGTCCCTGATCCTCGCGCGGGCCGCGGGCCTCCTCCTGGAGAAGCTGCGGGATCCCAACCGCGCCGAGGGCCTCCTTCGTCGCCTGCTCGATCGGGATCCCGAGAACGCCGTGGGCCGCGAGGGGCTCCAGCAGATCTACGAGGATCGCGGCGACCACGAGGCGCTCTGCGATCTCCTCGAGCGCGAGGCGCTCCGCGCGCCGTCGCCTGCGGACGCCGCGGACGCCTACGTGGAGCTGGGACGGCTCCTCGACGAGAAGCTGGGCCGCAAGGCGAGGGCGCTGGTGATGTGGCAGCGGGCGCTGCGTCTGGTCGCGGATCACGCCGAGGCCCTAGAGCTCGCCCAGCGCTGCTCGGTGGAGCTGGGGCGCCTGGACGCGGCGAGGGTCCTCCTGGATCGCGAGCTCGCCGCGAGGCCCGAGCGGGCGAAGGACGTCGCCAGGCGCTATGCGCAGCTCGGCAGCATCGCCCTCGAGCAGACCTCGCGGCACGAGTTCGCGGAAGGGTGCGCGAACGCCGCCCTGGCTGCCGATCCCGGCTGCGACGCGGCCAAGGTGGTGCTCTCGTCGGTGGCCGCGCTGCGCACCGATTGGAAGGGCGAAGTGCGCGCGCTCCGCTCCCGGGCGATGGAGGAGCGCGATCGGAAGGTCGCGTCCCGGCAGTACCTGCAGGCCGCCGCGCTCCACGCCGCGTTCGACTCCTCCGCGGAGGGCGAGGAGCGCAGCCGCGAGTGCCTGGAGCGCAGCTTCCTCCTCTGGCCCGGCAACCCCGAGGCCCTCGATTTCCTGGAGCGACGCCACGCGGCGAGCGGCGACTGGGCCGGCCTCGTCAAGGCGTTCGAGGCCCTGGTGGGCGTCACGCCCGAGAGCGCGGGGAAGGCGGAGCTCCACCTGCGGCTCTCCACGCTCTGGAGCGTGCGCTTCGACGACAAGGCGCGCAGCGTCGCCGCCATCGAGCAGGCGGTGGCCCTCGATCCCGGGCGGGACGAGGCGGTCGTGCCGCTCCTCGAGCACTTCGAGGACGAGCGGCAGCCGGATCGCGCCATCGAGCTCCTGGAGCGCTACCTCTCCGCGGGCGGCTCGTCCTCCCGCTCGGTGGATCTGCGCCTGCGGCTGGCGGAGCTCTACCTCGCGGAGGGCGCGAAGGATCGAGCGCGCACCCACCTCGAGGCGGTGCTCCGCAAGGATCCCAGGCAGGAGCGCGCCGAGTCCCTCCTGGAGCCGCTGCTCGACGAGGAGGCCCACGCGGGCGCTCTCGCGAAGATGCTGGAGCGGCGCAGCGATCGCCTCCGCGATCCGCGGGAGCGGCGCGAGCTGCTGGTGCGAGCGTCCCGCCTCTCCCACGCCGCGCCCAAGGAGAGGATGCGCCTCCTGGGGCGGGCGCTCGTCGCTACACCGGGTGATTCTCGTCTTCACGACGAACTCGAGAAGGTGGGGCGCGAGGCGCAGGCCTCGGAGGGGGTCGCGCAGCTCTACCAGGCGGCGCTGCTCTCGGTGGACGACCCGGAGACGCGCCTCGCTCTCCTGACGCGCTTGGGCCGGGTGTTCGAAGAGGATCTCGGGAGGGCCACCGAGGCCGCCGCGTGCGCGCGGCAGGCGGCGGCGCTCTCGCCCGAGGATCCGGCGATCGCCGCGGACCTGGAGAGGCGGATGGAGAAGGCGGGGGAGCACGCCGCGCTCGCCGCCGCGCAGCGGGAGAAGCTCTCCCGCACCGAGGATCCCGCCCAGCGCCGGGCGCTCCTCGAGAAGCTCGCGTCCCACAACGAGCGCCAGGGCGGCGAACCCGAAGCGCTCGTCGAGATCTACCGCGAGCTGATCGCCCTCGACCCCGATCCGATGCTGCAGCGCAAGCTCGCGGCCGCCCTCGGCGGCCTCTCCCGCTTCACGGAGCAGCGCGAGGTGCTCGAATCCCTGGCCGCCCGCGAGGGCGCGGATGGTCTCGGCGCGAGGATGGAGCTCGCTCAGCTCCTCGCGTCCCGTCTGGGCGCGCCGGAGGACGCCGCCGATCTCCACCTCGAGATCCTCGCCGAGGCGCCCGACTCCCAGGCGACCCTGGCCGCCCTCGAAGGGCTCCTGCAGGGTGGCGTCGCCGTGGAGCGAATCGGCGCGGCGCTGGGGCCGATCTTCGAGTCGCGCGGCGAGTGGAGCCGGCTCGCGGCGGTGCTCGAGGCGCGGATCTCCGTCGAGCGGGATTCGGGCGTGCGCCGCATGCGCTTCCTCGCGCTGGCGGACGTCCACGCCGAAAAGCTCGGCGATCCCCGCGGCGCCTTCGATGCCCTCTCGCGGACCTTCGCCGAAGCGCCGGAGGCCGGGGATCTGCTGGCCTCGCTGGAGAAGCGCGCGGCGGAGCTTGGAGCCCACCACGAGCTCGCGAGGATCCTGCGGGGCAGCTGGCGCACGGGCGATCCCGAGGTGGATCGCGCGCTGGCGTCCCGAGCCGCCACCCTGGCCGGCGTCGCGCCCTCGGATCCCGACCTGGTCGCCGCGGCCCACCACCGCCTCCTCGAGATCGATCCCACCGACGCAGGCGCGCTCGCGGCGCTGGAGGAGCTGGCCGCCGGCGCCGAGCGCTGGCCCGAGGCGACCGGTTTCGTCGAGCGCCTCCTCGCCGTGGATCCGGCGCCCGCCTCCCGGGCGGATCGGGAGCTGCGCCTCGCCGGATACCTGCGCCGGCAGGGGCAGCACGCGGACGCCGCCCGCTCCATGCAGGCCGCCCTCGGCGCCGGCGCCGACGAGGAGCCGGTGCTGCCGCTCCTCGCCGACTCGCTGGAGCAGGCGGGGCTCGCCGCCGAGCTCGCCGAGGTCCTCTCCCGGATGCACGAGCGCGCGACGCTCGCCGGCGACGGCGAGGGGGCCGCGCGCATCGCCCTGCAGCGCGCCCGCACGCTCGAGGGGCTGGGCAGCAAGGCCGCGGCCGTCGCGGACTACGCGGCGCTCCTCGCAGAGCGGCCCTTCGATCCCGACGCCATCCAGGCCCTGGAGGCGCTCCTCTCCGATCCCGAGGCGCGCGGCGCGGCGGCGAGGGCGCTCGAGCGGTCCTACGCTGCCTCGGCGAGCTGGCGGAAGCTCCACGGCGTCCTCGAGATCCAGATCGATGACTCGTCCGATCCCGTGTTCCGCGCGCGAGAGCTGCGCCGCCTCGCCCAGCTCTCGGCCCGGGAGCTGCAGAGCCCCGCGCTCGCCTTCGGCGCGCTCGCCCGCGCGTTCCACGAGGCGCCCGACGATCCGCTGCTGCGGTCCGAGCTGCGGGTGGCTGCCGCCGACGCCGATTGCCTGGAGGAGCTGGCTGAGCTGATGGCGGAGGCGGCGGACGCCAAGGCCGACTCCATGGCCGTGCCGCAGCTCCTCGCGCTCGAGAGGGAGGTCGCCGAGCTCTACGAGAAGAAGCTGGGGAACCGCGAGGCGGCGGCCGCCCGCTACGAGCGGATGGTGCGGCTCGATCCCTCGAGCTTCGACGCCCTGCGCGGTCTCCATCGGCTCCACCGAGAGGGGAGCGACTGGGTCCGGCTCCACGACGTGACCCTGGCCCTCGCCGACGCGGTGCAGGACCTTCGCGAGCGGATCGCGCTGTGGCGCGAGGCGGCACGTGTGGCCGCCGAGAGGATCTGCGATCCCGCCCTGGCGGCGGAGAGCTGGCGGCGCATCGCCGATGCGGACGGCGCGGACGCCGAGGCGCTGGTGCAGCTCGACGGCCTGTACCTCTCGCTCGATCGCGGCGCCGAGCTCGCGTGGGTCCTCGAGAAGCGGCGAGCGTTGGCGCTCCACGCCGGTGAGGGGCTGGCGGTCACCGAGCTCTCCTTCCGCCTGGCCTCGCTTCGCCGCAGCGCATGCGCAGATCCGCGGGGCGCCCTCGACCTGTACCGGGAGGTGCTCGTCGCAGAGCCCGATCACGCCGACGCCCGCGCGGATCTGGAGGCGTGGGCGCGCACCGATGAGCCCGGCGCCGCCCAGTCCCTCGACCTGGTGGACCGGGTGCTGCGGGCGTCGGGGCGCCACGAGCGGCGGCTGGAGCTGCGGGAGGCGCGTCTCATGCTGCCGATCCCTGCCGAGGAGCGCGCCGTCCGGTACGACGAGCTGCGTGGGATCTGCGAGCTCGATCTGCAGCGGGCGGACATGGCGTTCGCCGTCTGCGCGAGGGCCTTCGCCGAGAGAGTGGCGAGCGATCCCGAGATCCTCGAGCGCCTCGCCCGCAAGTCGGGGCGCTTCGCCGATCTCGCCGAGCTGTACGAGGCCACCCTGCGCCGCGACCCGGAGGCCTCGGCCTCCCTGCGCCGGAGGGCCGCCGAGATCCGCGAGGTGGAGCTGCACGACGTCGAAGGATCGCTGCGCCTGTGGCGCGAGATCGCCGCCGAGGATCCGAGCGACGAGGCCTCCCTCGCCGCGCTCGAGCGGCTGTGCCGGGCCAGCGGCCTCCACGAGGAGGTCGCGGTGATCCTGGAGCGGAAGATCGGCGCGCCGCTGGCGGACGAGGAGCGCCTCGCGCTTCTCGTCGAGCTGGCGCGGCTCCGGTTCTCCTCCATGGGCGATGCCGGCGGGGCGATCGAGTCCGCGCGCAGGGCCCTGGCGATCGACGAGCGGCACGGGCCCGCCCTCGACCTCCTCGGGGAGATCTTCGCGGCCGGGCATCGCTTCGACGATCTGGCGGAGCTCTGCGCGCGGCGAAGCGCGCTCACCGAAGGCGACGAGTCCCTGCGCTGGCAGGTGGAGCAGGCCTCGCTCCTCGCCCATCGCCTCGGCGACCCGGCGGGCGCGGTGGCGATCCACGGCAGGATCCTCGAGACCTCGCCCCGACACGAGGCGTCGCTGCGGGCCCTCGAGGCGCACGCGCGGGATCCCGATCCCCACCTGCGGGCGAAGGCGGCGGCGCTCCTCGAGCCGGTGTACGAGGCGGAGCTGGATCATCGCCGACGGGTGGAGATGCTCGAGGCGATGGCGGAGGTGGAGGAGGAGCCCTCCCGCCGGGCCGAGCGATACGCGGCGATCTCCCGGATCTACTCCGAGCAGCTGGACGCCCCGGAGCTCGCCTTCGCCGCCGCGGGCCGCGCGCTCCGCGCCGATCCCGACGACCCGTCCCGCCTGGAGCCTTGCGCTGCCGCGGCGCGCGTCGCCGACATGGAGGAGGAGCTCGCCGGGCTGTTGGAGGAGTGCGCCGCCGCGGCGAGGACGCTCGACGCCAAGGTTTTCCTCGGTCGCGCCCTCGCGGCGCTCCTCGAGTCCCTGGGCGAGGCCGCGGGCGCCCGCGCCGCGTGGAAGCGGATCCACGGCCTGGTCCCCGACGACATGGAGGCCTTGCGCTCCCTCGCACGTCTCGAGGAGCAGGCTGGCGATCCACACGCGCGGATCGAGGTGCTGCGCGCGCTCCTCGCCAGGGAGGAGGAGCCCTCCGCCTGTGCGGCGCGGCTTCTGGAGATCGCCCAGGTCCAGGAGGATCTCCTGGACGATCCGCTCTCCGCCCTGTCCAGCTTGCGGCGGGTGGTGGAGATCGAGCCTTCCCACGCGGTCGCCCTGGACGCGATGGACCGCATCTGCCTGGTCACGCAGCGCTTCGAGGATCTCGACGACGTCCTCCGCCGCAAGATCGAGCTGCCCACCGACGACGTGGCCCTCGCCAGGCAGACGCGGGTGCGCCTCGCGGAGGTGCGGCTGCGACACCTGGGCGACGCCAGGGGCGCCCTCGATCACCTGGCCCACGTGCTCTCCGAGGATCCGCGGCACGCCCCCGCGAGGCAGCTCCTCGAGTCGATCGTCGCCGCGTCGCCGGACGACGCCGACGCCGCCGCGATCCTGGAGAGCGCGAGCCGGTCGAGCGGCGACTGGCAGCGCTGCGCCGAGCTCGTGGAGAAGCGCATCGCGCGGCTCCCCGATCCCGAGGCGCGCAAGGAGGCGCTGCTCGATCTGGCTCGGCTCCGCGACGAGCACCAGCGCCGGCCGGACCTCGCCTTCCTGGCCCTCGGCCGCGCCTACCGGGAGGAGCCGTCCGACGCCGCGATCTGGCCCCTCGCCGCCGCCGCGGCGAAGGCGGCCGACTCGGTGGAGGAGTGGATCGTCATCGCGGAGCGGGAGCTGCCCCACGTACGCGAGGCGCAGGTGGCGGCGGCCCTCGCGCTCCACCTGGCCTCTCTCTGCGAGGAGGCCGCCGGCGACGACGAGGCCGCCATCTCGTGGTTCGAGCGGGCGGAGGAGCTCGATCCGGACAGCGCGTCCGTGGTGCTCCCGGCCCTCGACCGCCTCTACCCCAGGGCGCAGCGCTGGGAGGCCCACGCCGGCGTGCTCGAGCGGCTGATCGCCTCTGCGCCCGACCAGCGCGCCGAGAACCTCGCCCGCCTGGCGCAGCTCGCCCACGAGCGCCTAGGCGACGCCGATCGCGCGATCCTCGCCTGGGAGTCCATCCTCGAGGGCGATCCCTCCCACGCCGCCGCCCTCCGGGCGCTGGACGACCTCTACGCCGAGACCGGACGGCACGAGAAGCTGCTCGGGATCCTCGTCGCGCAGCGCCACGTTTCCGGCACCGCCGATCCGCGCCTCTCCCTGCGCATCGGCGAGCTCGCCGCGGAGGTGGGGCAGGACGACGTCGCGATCGAGCACCTCCGTGAGGTCCTCGCCGCGGAGCCTCGCAACGAGCCCGCTCGCGATCGGCTCGAGGCGCTCTACGAGTCCGGCGGCCGCTGGGAGGACCTGGCGGCGCTCCTGCGCGGCCGGATCGCGCAGTCCCTCGATCCCCGCGAGCTCGGCAGGCTCCACGAGAAGCTGGGCTGCCTCCTGCGCGATCGCCTCGAGGATCCCGCAGGCGCCGTGGCTTCCTTCCGCGCCGTGCTCGATCGGGATCCGCGAAACGCTGCGGCCCTCGGCGCGCTGCGCGAGCTCCACGCCCAGAGCGGGGACGTGGAGGCCTTGGCCGGCGTGCTGCGCCGGCTGATCCCGCTGCAGGACGGGGCCGCCGGCGTGAAGACGGTGCGCCTCGAGCTGGCCGGCGCGTTCGTCGCACTGGGCAGGAACGACGAGGCGCTGGACAGCCTCAAGCGCGTCCTCGATCTGGAGCCGCACCAGCCCGCAGAGCTGCAACGCGCCGAGGCGCTCTTCCGCGCCCTCGATGCATGGCCGGAGGTGGTCCGCTCCCTCGAGATGCGGGCCGCCCTCGCCTCCGGCGAAGACGCAATCGAGCTCTGGTCCGAGATCGCGCGCACCTATGCTGACGCCGGTCGAACGGAGGCCGGGGCCCCGGCGCTCGAGAGGATCCTCGAGGCCCGGCCCGACGACGCCTCCGCGTTCGAGAGGCTGCGCGACGTCTACCGCGGCGCCGCCGACTGGCGCAGGTACGCGCTCGCCACCGAGCGGTTCGCCTCCCACGTCGAGGATCCCGCGGCGCAGATGCCGCTGCTGCGGGAGCTGGCCAAGGTCCACGAGGAGCGGCTGGGTCAGAAGGAGCTGGCGTTCGCCAAGCTCTCCGCCGCCTTCGAGATGGCGCCCGGGGACCTCGAGCTCCGCGCCGACCTCGAGCGCCTCGCCGCCTCGTGCGACATGCGCGAGGAGCTGGCGATGATCTACGAGACCGTCGCCGAGAACCTCGACGGAAGACAGGGGGCCGCCTCGCTCTGGCTCGCCCGCGGCAGGCTCCTGGGCGAGAGCCTCGACGACGCCGACGAGGCCGAGGCGAGCTTCCGCCGCATCCTGGAGGACGATCCCCGCAACGCCGAGGCGCTGGACGCGCTGGCCGTGTTGCTCTCCCGTCGCGGCGATCACCGCAAGCTCGCCGCGATCCTCGAGCAGAAGCTCGACGCCGCCCAGCCGGATCAGAAGCGGGAGCTGCTCCTGGCGCTCGCCACCCTGCACGACGAGGAGCTGGGCGATCCCGGCGAGGCGATCTACTCGCTGCGCCGCGCCTTCGAGCTCGACCCGGCCGATCGGTCGGTCCTCGAGTCCCTCTGCGAGATCTACCGCCGCGAGGAGCGCTTCGCGGATCTGGCGAGCCTGTTGGCCCGCAGCCGCGATCTCGCGGCGACCCAGGCCGATCGGATCTCGCTGCAGCTCCGCCTCGGCGCCGTCCAGGAGAACGACCTGGCCGACGCCCAGAGCGCGATCGAATCTTATGGCGCGGTCCTCGATCTCGATCCGTCGAACGCCGAGGCGATGGAGGCCCTCGAGCGCCTCTACACCCGCGACGATCGCTACGCGGAGCTCCTGCGCATCTACGATCGCAAGCTCCAGATCGCCGAGAGCCCGCGGGAGAAGGCGCGGCTCTACGCCAAGGCAGCCGGCATCTGGGAAGAGCGGCTCCAGAACCCCGGCAACGCCGTCGCGTGCCTCGAGGGCGTGCTCTCCCTCGAGCCGGACAACCTGCGGGCCCTGCGCGAGCTCGGGAGGCTCTTGCGCGATCTGTCGTCCTGGGAGCGCCTCGCCGCCGTGTACCGCCAGCACGAGGCGCTGGCGGCCCGCGACCCCGCGCTCTCGCAGGAGCGGATCGAGCTGCGCGTGAAGCTCGGCGAGCTCCTGCACGACGAGCTCCACGATCCCGCTCAGGCGGAGCGGGCGTTCACGGCGGCCCTCGAGCTGGACGAGCGCTGCCGCCCCGCGATCCGGGGCCTCTCGTCGATCTACGAGCGCAGCGGCAACTGGGCGCAGGCCCTCGCCATGCTCGAGCGCCAGGTCCGCCTGGTCGACGACGTGCAGGAGGCGATCGAGCTCCACGCGCGCATCGGCGGGATCCACGCCGACGTCCTCGGCGACGTGGAGGCGGCGCGCGCGTCTTTCGAGCGGGTGCTCGAGCTGGACCAGGCGCACCTCCCCGCGATCCGGGCGCTGCGCGCGCTCCACCACAAGCGCGGCGACACGGGCGGCTGGCTGCATGCCCTCGAGCAGGAGGCGGCGCACGCCACCGATCCCGCCGAGAAGTCTCGCCTCTACGTGGAGCTGGGCCGCCACCACCTCGACGTCCGGAGCGACGGCGAGGCCGCGATCCGCGCGTTCGAGGAGGCGAGGCGCCACGGCCCCGAGGGGCTCGCCGCCGCCATGCCGCTCTCCGATCTCTACGTGGAGCGCGAGCGCTGGGCGGAGGCCGAGGTCGTCCTCGACGTGGTGTGCGCGCGGCTCGCCGAGAAGGGCAACGAGCCGGAGCTCCTCACCCACAAGATCTACCGGCTGGGCTTCGTCGCATCTCGCCTGGGCAACCGCGAGAAGGCGCGGCGCAGCTACGAGCGCGCGTACGAGCTCGACCCCACCTTCCTCCCGGCGGCGGAGGGGCTGGGCAGTGAGCTTGCAAGGGCGGGCGAGCACGCCGCGGCGCTGAAGGTCTACCAGGCGATCCTCATCCACCACCGGGACGAGCTGACCGATCCGGAGGTGGTGGAGATCTACTTCACCATCGGTGACCTGCGCCGGAAGCTGGGCGAGCCGGCTGCCGCGCGCCGCAGCCTCGAGAGCGCGTTGGAGCTGGACGCCTGGCACCTCGAGTCGCATCGGGCGCTGGTGGCGCTCGCCGCGGAGCTGGGCGATCACGAGCTCGCCATCTCCCACCAGCAGAAGCTCGCCGAGGTCGCGGAAGGGCAGGAGAAGGCGGAGATCCTCCGCTCGATCGCCACCACCGCGTCGGAGAAGCTGGGCGATCACTACCTGGCGATCGACAGCCTCGTCGCGGCGCTGCGCGTGCATCCAGACGACCTGCCGCTGATGGAGGAGCTCCTCGGCCTCTACCGGGAGACGAAGCAGGGCCCCAAGGCGGTGGAGCTCCTCGAGCAGCTCGTGGCCATGCCCGCCGTCCAGGAGGATCCGGAGCGGGCGATCCGCTTCCACTTCCTCCTGGGGGCCTGCTTCGCGGACGAAGCGCGGAGCGACGCCGACCAGCGCGCCCGCGCCGTGTCGCACTTCAACGCGGTGCTCGATCTCGACTGGCGACAGACGCCGGCGTTCCAGGCCCTGGAGGCGCTGCTGGTCGAGGCCAAGGATTGGCGCGGCCTCGAGGCCAACTACGTGGCGATGCTCGAGCGGCTGGGCAAGGTCGAGGGCACCGGCAAGGCCCGCGCCGTGCTCTTCCGCACCCTGGGCGATCTCTACCTGGAGACCCTCGCCGACACCCAGGCCGCCATCGAGGCCTACAAGGCGGTGACGATCCTCGCGCCCGACGACGCCGGCGCGGCGGAGCGGTACGCCAACCTCGTGTCCCAGCAGCGAGGGTCGGAGCCCGAAGCGATCGCCGCGTGGAGGCACGCGCTGCCCAACCAGGCGTCGCACGTCGCCGGCGCGCGGACCCTCATGCGCCTGCACGCCCGCCGCAAGTCGTACGACGAGGCCTTCGCGTGCGCCCAGGTGATCGCCTACCTGTGGGGAGAGGGCGGCACCGACGAGGAGGAGATCCTCGAGCGGCTGCGCCCCTTCGGCAAGGACTCCGCCACCGCCGTCCTCTCGGACAAGGCGTGGCGCGAGCAGCTCTACCACGAGCGACTGCGGGGCACGATCGGCGGCATCCTCGCGGTGGTGCAGGCAGAGAGCGGCGGCGTCTTCGCCCGCGATCACGCCTCGCTCTCCATCCAGGGCCGCGACGTGCGCATCGACCGCAAGCGCGATCGGGTCGACGTCGCCACCTCGATGCTCTTCTTCGGCAACGCCTACCGCTACGTGGCCACCACGCTGGGCATGGAGGCGATCGAGCTCTACAAGGTGCCTGGGATCTCCGGCCTCCACCTCGCCGACACCTGGCCCACCTGCCTCGTGGCGGGGGAGGAGCTCTTCACCGATCAGCGGCCGAAGAAGGAGCTCTACTTCCAGATCGGCAAGGCGCTGGCGTGGGCGCGCCCCGAGATGTCGATGGCGCGGCTGCGGCGGCGCGATCAGCTCGAGCTCATCGTGGAGAGCGCCGCCAAGCTGGGCGACTCGAAGCTCGAGACTCGCTTCGACGCCGGCACCGTCGATCGGGTGCGGCGCCAGCTCGCCAAGTCGGTCTCGCCCGCGGGGCAGCAGCGGCTCAAGGTGCTCGCCGCCGCCTACGCCGCCGAGCGGCCCGACGTCGGGGCCTACCTGGAGGCCGCCGATCGCACCGCCACCCGCGCCGGCGCGCTCCTGGCCGGCGACCTCCGGGTGGCGGCCCGCCTCCTCGGCGAGGGCGGCGCGGACGCGGCGGTGGAGGCGGCGCGGCGGAAGGATCTGTCCGCCTTCTGCCTGTCGGAGGCGTGGACCCGGCTTCGCAAGGAGCTGGGCCTGCAGGTGGCCGTCCCGACCTGACCCTCGGTCCGGCCGGCGGCCCCCGGCTCGGGGCCCCTGCCGGGCTCCGAGATGCAACCCATCGGATTCATGGGCGAACTTCAGCGGCACGCCTGTCGCTTGGAACCCGCGCGTCCTTCGAACAATCGGGTTCGAGTACGCGCGCAGGCCTGGGCGATGGGCCGCGCCGATGGGAGTCAGACATGCTTCGGTTCGTCCTCGTCTCTTGCGTCACCGCGCTCCTCCTCTCCGCCTGCGAAGGCGGCGGCTCCTCCGTGGGAGGGCAGGGCGGCGGTCCTGCCGACCCTCACGCCATCCTGGTCGGCGGCGGCGCCGGCGGCGCCATCGGCTCGGGAGGGACGGGCGGCGCGGATGGCGCCGGCGTCCGCATCGACTCGATCGACGCAGACGGCACCCAGGTCGATGGCGAGGGCGCCCAGCGGATCCGCGACGTATTGGTCGTCCATGGCGAGGGCCTCCTCGGCGCGGACGTCTCCATCAAGCAGCGCGGCGTCGAGCACGAGGCCCAGGTGCTCGATGCCTCCGACGAGCGGCTCCGGATCCTCGTCCCCGAGGCCATCGGCTCCGGCGAGTCCACGCTCATCGTCCGGGCCTCGACGGCGAGCGCGGAGCGGCAGGTGTGGATCTTCCAGGGCGAGGCGGGACCTCGCGGCGAGAGGGGCGAGCAGGGCCCCAGGGGGGAGGCCGGGCCCCAGGGTGACCAGGGCGTGCAGGGCGACAGGGGCGAGCGCGGCGAGCAGGGGGAGCGGGGCCTCCAGGGCGAGCGCGGACCGGAGGGGCCCGTCGGTCCCAAGGGCGACCGGGGGCTTCAGGGCAACAAGGGGGAGAAGGGCGACCGGGGCGAGAGGGGAGAGCAGGGCGTCAAGGGTGACAAGGGAGACAAGGGAGACAAGGGACTGAAGGGCGACAAGGGCGACAAGGGCGACCGCGGGGCGCCGGGAGCGGACGCATTCCTGGGCATCGACACCATCACGTTCCCGGGTACGGCCGTGACCAACCATGTCAACGGCTACTACAAAGTCGGAAGCGCGAAGACCGTCACGGTCAACGCGAGCGCCACCCTGGTCGTCCTGGTGGAGTTCGCCGCCGTTCCTCATTCCTACCTGTGCTCGTCCGGCACCGAGTTCAACCTGCTCATGGACGGGACGCGCCTCTTGATGGACCCGGTTCGAGTCGACTTCGACGCGCACTACGGCGGCGCCCGGGCGGCCTTCGCGACCGTCTCCGCCACCCAGGGCAACCACACCTTCCAGGTCCTCTCGAAGGGATGCCTGAGCTACATGACACAGACGTCGAGGGCGACCGTGATCCAGGTCCGGTAGCCATCGGGCCGCTCCGATCGCATCATGGAAGCCCGCTGGAGCGCTCGACGCCCCGCGGGCTTCTTCGATTTCGAACTCTCTCCTCCCGGCGGGACGCGAGGCGCCGGATCGGTGCTTCGTCACATTGCGAATCTTGACCCTCCCCGGGCCCGCTGCGAGAGTGACCCTTCACGATTCCCCAAGTTCTCCAAGTCCGCGAAAGAGCCGGTTCGCGCACGCCGACGGATCCACACCGCAATGAAGTTCGCCTGCGACCGCTGCCGCGCGCAGTACATGATCTCCGACGAGAAGGTGCGCCCCAACGGCGTGAAGGTCCGCTGCAAGAAGTGCGGGCACGTCATCGTCGTGAAGCGCCCCTCGGCCGAGGTGCCCGTCGTGGCGCCGGCGCCGGCCGCCCGCGCGCCCTTCGAGACGCTCGTGGGCGAGGACGGGCGGCGTCGCTCCGGATCGCTCGACGAGGAGATCGGGGCGGCGTTCGAGACCATGTTGGGCGGGAGCCCGGGGCCCGCCGCCGCCGCGCCCGAGGCCGCGCCGTCGGTCGAGGAGGATCCCGGCAAGTGGCTGGACGAGCTCACGTCGCCCGCCGCGGAACCCGAGCCAGCGCCTCGGCCGGAGAAGGTCGCCAAGCCCGCGCCGCAGCCGCCCCCGGACGCAGACTGGTTCCTGGCGATCGACGGCGAGCAGGTGGGTCCCGTCAAGCTGGACTCGCTGCGGGAGCGGTGGGATCGCGCCGAGATCGGACCGGATACCCTGTGCTGGCGCAGCGGCCTCGTCGAGTGGACGGCGCTCTCCCAGATCGAGGAGCTCGCCGGCGTGCTCGCGCCGCTGCCCAAGCGGCAGGCGCCGCGCGAGGATCCCGAGGTCGCCCCCCGGGCTCCCGCCGCTGCGGAGGCGCACGCGCCGGAGCCGTGGGATCGGCCGTCGCCCATTCAGGATCCAGCGGCAGGCGCCGCTTTCCGCCCGGCGGCGGCGAGCGCCCTCGCCTCCCTCGTGGAGAAGGAGGTCGAGGCGGCGCGCAAGCCCGAGGCGGCGACGTCCTCCGGCGACCGCGACGTGGAGGAGCCGAGGCCCGGCATCGAATCGACCGGCATCCGGATGCTCCTGCGGAGCCTCCCCGAGGCTCCTCCCGGTGAGCCGTCGAAGTTCATCCCGCTGCAGCGCAGCCCCGAGGCGGCCGCCGCCCCTTCCCAGGCCGCTGCACCCGCCGGGGGCAGGCGGAGCAAGGCGCTCGTGGCGGCGATCCTGGCCACGCTGATCGCGGTCCCCGCGGCGGCGATCGGCACCTGGTACCTCCTCGCCGCCAAGCCGGTGGGCACGCCAGCCGCGGAGAGCGCGCTCACCCGCCAGGACCTCGCGCGGAAGGACCAGGCGCCTGCCGCGGAGCAGGGCGCCGTCGCAGGTGCCGACGACAAGGCCGCCGCGGACGCGAAGGCCGCTGCCGACGCCAAGGCCGCCGTCGACGCGAAGGCAGCCGCCGAAGCGATCGCAGCGGAGGAGGCGAAGGCCGCCTCCGAGGCACAGGCCGCCGCCGACGCCAAGGCCGCCGCGGAGAAGGCAGAGGACGAGTCGAAGGCCGCGGCCGAGGCGAAAGCCGTCGCGGCGGCGAAGCCCGCCCGGTCCGCGGGGAAGGCCGAGCCGTCCAGGCGAACCGAGCCGTCGCGGTCCAGCCGCACCGCCCGGCGTGAACCCGAGCCCGCCGAGGATCCGGCGCCGCCGCGGCGCGGAGGCCAGGGTTCCGATGGGCTCCTCGCCGCAGCCCGGACTCGCTCGATCGACGACCTGTTCGAGAAGGAGTTCTCCGGCGACCCGAAGCCGACCAAGCAGGCGGCGTCCCCGACGTACATCCCGCCGGCGCCGGGAGCAGGGAACGCGCTCCCCGCGTCCCTCGGCCAGGGCGACATCACCGGCGTGGTGGTGAGCCACAAGTCGGAGATCAAGCGCTGCGTCACCGAGTACAAGAACGTGGGCGGCGCCGAGTCCGGCACGCTGGTGATGCGCTGGACCATCGAGCAGAACGGGACCACCTCCGGGGTCAAGCCGACCAAGGGCGCCGAGCACGAGAAGCTCGCCCGCTGTGTCGGCACCCTGATCAAGGGGTGGAAGTTCCCGGCCTACTCCGGGCCGAAGATGGCGCCCATCGACTTCCCCTTCCAGTTCTGATCCGGACGAGCCCTCGAGGGGGAGCCTCGTGTGGGTGCGCGTAGGGAGACCTGCGTCCGTTCGCAGCGCCCGCTACCTCCTTCGATCTTCCCGTCCAGCCGCGTGGATCCCGCCGAATGGCCCCTCGTAGCGGGTCGGGCCCCGCCGGGCAGGGCAGGAACGCTGTCGGTTCCTCCACAAGCCGAGCTGCCACAGGGAGCGCAGAACTTCGACACAGCTGATAGGCCCGTGGTATGGACGGCCCGGGTCGCAGCGTGAACGAACTTGCTGCAGGAACCGGAGGATTCACCGTGAATCAGTCGAAATGGATTCTGATCTCGCTCGGGCTCATGGCCGCCGCTTCCGTCGGGATGGTCGCCTGCGGCGATGACGAAAAGGCGGAGTGCACCACGGACGCCGACTGCGGCAGCGACGAGGTCTGCAGCACGGCGACCGGCGTTTGCGAGGTAGCATGCACGACCGCGGGCGAGGAGTGTGACGACGAAGCAGATGAGATCTGCTCGGACGTCTGCCCGCAGGCGCAGTCCTACTGCTTCCGACCCTGCTTCGCCGACGGCGACTGCGACGAAGGCGTCGAGCACTGCGACCTGACCTTCTGCGGAACCAGGGGCGGTCAATGCGTGCCGAACCGGGGCTGCACCACCGACACCGACTGCACCAACGGACAGATCTGCGAGCCCACGCCCGGCGAGACGACCTCGAGCTGCGTCGACAGGTGCACCGCGGATACCGATTGTCCGGTCGCCGGCTCCGCCTGCAACACGACCACCGGCCGCTGCATCGCCATCGGCGCCGCCTGCACGACCGACGACGACTGCGGTACCGGCAACGTCTGTACCGCCAACGTGTGCGAGCCCGCACCGAGCGACACCTGCGACGATCAGCAGACCTGCTACGACCGAGGGAACGAGTTCTGCGCCTCCACGCCCACGGGGACGAACGCTTGCGCCGACACCTCTTGCGGCGTCAGCTTCAACAGCTGCTCCCGCTGCATCCTGGGGCCCAACGGCGGCGACCGCGATACGGATGGGCCGCAGATCTTTGCCGCTTCGCAGAACGATCTGGACACCGGCAACGCCAGGTTCTGCAAGAACGACCTGTCGCAGTGCGACAACCCCAGCGCCCCGATCGTCTGCGAGTTCCAGTTCTTCGCGTTCTCGCCGAACGCAGCGGACTTGCCCACGACGAGCCTCAACAAGAGCGTGTTCGTGATCAACTCGAAGGGCGTGGCGTCGAACCCGTTCGGCGTGAAGCGGGGCACCTCGGGCGGCCTGGACACCTTCTCGTTCCGCGCGTGCTTCCCGGAGGGTCAGTCGCAGTCCGTCGGGACCGCGGCCTACCTCGTGAGCGCCTCGGGCAAGAAGTCGAACACCCTCTGCACGGTCGGGTCGAAGTAGGACCGTTCCATCGGGGGGCTTGATCCCTCGCAAGAGTGGCCGCGCACGTGCACCCGCACGGCGCGGCCATTCGCGTTCAGAAGGGCGCGGCGAGGCGGCGGGCAGGCGACGGGCCGTCCGCAACGCGGCGCGCCTTGGCCGCATCCAAGGGCGTGACCATCGTTCCCGCCGGTTCCTTGACGGGCCAATCGCTGCCGTCTACGTTCGCGCGGAAAATCGACCTAGGGCGGGAGGAGCCTTGGCCATCCAGGTGCAGCACGTCACAGCCAGCATGGAGGGGCTCCTGCCCGTGGACCGCTTCGGCGTCCGCGAGCTGGAGGAGATGCGGCTGATCCTTCGCGGCGACTCGGTCGTGGACTGGCGGCGCCTCAGCTTCCGCGATCGCGACGAGGTGGACGCGTTCATCCGCCTCTGCCTCTTCCGGCCGGAGCATCCGGCGGACGAGGCGCGCTTGCGCGAGATCCTGGCCGAGGCGGTGGAGTATCTGCGCAAGGAGTTCCGCTACCGCGTCACGGGCGCGGTGGCGAGGCCCGCCGAGATCCACGACCTCTTCCTGATCGCGTCGGGGGTGGGGGAGCACAAGAAGTTCCGACGGATCGCCTGCATCGTCCTCAAGGTGATGCACACGATCTTCCACACGGACTCCCGCGAGATGCTCTTCCGCACGCCGATCTCGTCGGCGGAGTTCGCGACCCTCATCGACAGGCGGGTGCAGGCGGTGGCGGCGCAGCTGCGCTCCATGGACGCCCCGATCATCGACTTCGTCGGCAACGTGAAGAGCCGCGAGTCGATGATCACGAAGCTGCTCGCCAAGCGGGAGTCGGTGGCGGCGCAGATCTTCGACAAGGTGCGCTACCGCATCGTCACCCGCTCCGAGGCCGACATCCTCCCGGTGCTGCACTACCTCACGCAGCACCTCTTCCCGTTCAACTTCGTGGTGCCGGCCCAGACGCAGAACAGCCTGGTGTCGCTGCCGAAGCTGATCGCGCAGACGCCGTCCCTCGCTGCGCACGTCAACCGGATGCAGTCGCACCTGGACGACGACGTGGCGGGCTTTCACGAGCGCAGGCGCAAGCACGCGATCAACGAGTTCTCGGGGCAGGGCTACCGGGTGTTGAACCTGATCGCCGACGTGCCTGTGCGGCTGGACGAGCACCTCTGCATGATCGAGGGCGCCAGGCGGATCCCGGCCAGGCCGGAGATCGCGTTCGCGCCGGTGGAGTTCCAGATCGTGGACGAGGCCACGGCGCGATCCAACGAGGTCGGCGAGAACTCGCACGAGCGCTACAAGCGGCGGCAGAACCTGCGGGTGCTGCGCCGCCTTTCGCGGGGGCTCGTGGTGCCGCGGCGCCGGCCGGTGGCCGTCCCCGACGAGGAGGCGCCCGAGAGCCGGGAAGAGCCGGCCGCAAAAAAGACGGGCACCGATTCAGCCGAGTCCTGACCGCCAGGAACCGTCGGTTTCCGGTGGTCAGCGCCGCTTCTTGCGGCTGTCCTTCCTAGCCTGCCGCTCACGCTTGCGCTTGTCCTTGAGGCGCTTCTTCTCCGCGTCGGAGACGAAGGACGCCGCGCCCTCGGCGGGACCCATCGGATAGCCCATGGCGCGCGCGCGGGCGCGGGCCACCGGATCCATCGGCGGCGTGTACCCCGCGGGCAGCCCCGGGAGCCGCTGGGCCGACGGGCCGCCGGGCAGGGCGCCGTTGCCGCCGCCGGGACCGAAGAGCTCCGACAGATCCATCCCCTTCATCTGCCGCAGCTGCGCCATCTGCCGGAACCCCGGCAGCCGGGAGAGGAAGCCGCCGGCGTCGCCGCCGATCTGCTTCATCATCCCCTTCATCCCGTTGTACTTGGCCAGCAGCTCCTGGACGTCCTTCTTGGTGCGACCGGAGCCCTTGGCCACCCGCTGCAGCCGCGACTCGTCGAAGACGGCGGGGTTCTTCCGCTCCGCGGGCGTCATCGAGCTCACCATGGCCTCGATGCGGCCGAGCTCGGAGTCGTCGATCTTCACGCCCTCGGGCAGCTCGCCGAAGAGGGGGAACTTCTCCAGCAGATCGGAGAGCGAGCCCATCTTCTTCACGACGCGGATCTGGTCGACGAAGTCCTGCAGGGTGAAGTTGCCGGAGAGGATCTTCTCGGCGTCGGCCTGGGCCTTCTCCTCGTCGACGACCTTCTCGAAGTCCTGCATCAGGCCGACGATGTCGCCGTAGCCCAGGATGCGGCTCGCCAGGCCTTCGGGACGGAACTCCTCGAGCTTGTCGAGGCCCTCGCCCATGCCGAGGAACTTGATCGGCTTGCCGGTGACCGCCTTGATCGAGAGGGCGGCGCCGCCGCGGGCGTCGCCGTCGAGCTTGGTGAGGATGAAGCCGTCGATGGTGAGGCGCCGGTCGAACTCGGCCGCCGTCTTCACCGCGTCCTGGCCGATCATGGAGTCGGCGACGAGGAGGATGTTGTCCGGCTGGGTGCCCGCCTTGATGGCCTCCAGCTCCTCCATCATCTGCTCGTCGATCGCCAGGCGGCCGGCGGTGTCGAGGATGACGACGTCGCGATGCTCGCGGCGCGCCTGCTCGAACGCCGCCTTGCACATGGCCGGGGGCTTGGCCGCGGGGTCGTGGTAGACGGGCACGCCCAGGCGCTCGCCCAGGACCTTGAGCTGCTCCACCGCGGCGGGGCGGTACACGTCCGCCGCCACCAGCATGGGCTTCTTCCCCTCGGCGAGGAGCTTGCTGGCGAGCTTGCCCGCGGTCGTCGTCTTACCGGAGCCCTGGAGGCCGACCATCATGATGCCGGTCTGCCCCTTGGGCTTGAAGCGCAGGCTGGTGTCGACCGGCCCCATGAGGGCCTCGAGCTCGTCGTGGCAGATCTTGACGAAGTGGTCGGCGGGGGAGGCCCGCATCATCCCCTTCTTCGTCTCGACCTTGGTCTGGACCACCTCGCCGATGGCCTTCTCGCGGACGTCGGCGACGAACCGCTTGACGACGCCGAACTCGACGTCGGCTTCGAGGAGCGCCACCCGGATGTCGCGCAGGGCCTCGTCCACCACCTCGGGGGTGATCTCCGCCTGGCCACGGAGGCGGTTCTTGGCGGCCTTGAAGCCTTTGGAGACTGCGTCGAGCATCGTGGAAGACCCCTGTGGAGCGAAGAGACCTGAATCCTTGGTGAAACGCGGGTCTCTACCACGCGATTTCCGGCCCTTCAACGCGGTCCGTCGAAGGGCCGTTCCGCCCCGCGCCCTGCGGTGGGAGCGGAGGTGCGCTAGTCTCCTACATTGTGATAATCATTGACACAATCGGCTTTTTCTAAAATTCTAGCGGCCGTCCCGGGGGCGAGGAGAGCGGCCCATGCGCAGACCTTCGAGCCGAGGCTTCACGCTGATCGAGCTGATGTCCGCCATGTCCATCACCGCGATCCTCGCGGGGATGGCCACGTGGCAGGTGCAGCGGACGCTCCCCGCCTACCGCGCAGCCGACGCGGCCGCCCATTTCATCGGCGACATCCGCAACGCGTCGTCCATCGCGGCTCGGATCAACGAGCCGGTGAGGCTCACGGTCTCTACCGACGGGGAGGGCGGCTGCAAGACGAGCTGGGTCCTGTCCGCAACCCGCGACGATCGCGTCTTCGATCGGGTCTGCCTCGAGTCCGAGTATCCGGGCGTGACCCTCGTCCCCGATCACGGGGAGATCGCCTGCCAGGAGGAGACGGAGCGGGGGATCCCGCCGCTGCCCACCTGCTCGCTCTGCGAGGGGGGCAGCGTGCTCTTCCTGCCGTCGGGCGAGGCCCGCGCCGCCACCGGCGAGCCGCCGGGAGATTCCCTCGTCTTCGCCCCCGCCAACGATCCGAAGCGCAACCTCCGCGCGGTGGGCGTGCGGACGGGCAGCGGGCGAGCCCGCACCTACCGCGAAAACGGCGGCACTTGGATCTGCCCGTGAAGCCCGAAGGCGTGCGCCATGCCGGACGTCCAGCGCCAGCACAAGCGCTGTTTTCCAGCGACCCCCTCCGGGCGCGGACGCCAGGTCCGGCGCGTCGCCCCGCGGCTGGCTTCACGCTGATCGAGGTGCTCGTCTCGATGGTCGTGCTCTCCATCGGCCTGGTGGGGAGCGTCGCCGCGCTGGGGCAGTCCATCCGCTGGAACTCGCAGGCGCGAAAGGTCACCGCGGCCCAGCTCCTCGGCAACGAGATCCTCGAGAGGCTCCGCCTCGAGGCCCGCTTCGACGGCGAGAACGCCACGGGCGGCGCCGCGAACTCGGGCCTCTCCAAGGGCGCCGCCCTCGACACGCGCAACGCCTGGGCGAGCGATCGCCTCCCCTACCTCTCCACCGATCGGGTGGACGCGCCGCCCGGCGCTTCGCTCTCCACCTGCAACCCCGCCGGCGCCGCCGACGGGAACGACTACGGCGTCGGCCCCTTCGCCCTGCGCTACGAGGGAAACGTCTACTGGGTGTGTTACGGGATCGTCGCGCCGGCCGCGGGGTTCCCGGCCGGATCGATCGGCGCCCTGGTCAAGGTGATCTGGTCGGGCGACCAGGGCACCGCTGCGAGCCACGTCACCGGCCTCCTCGTGAGCGGGTTCTGACGTGGGCGCGCTCCCGAGAGAGGCGGGGTTCACGATCATCGAGTTGATGGTCGCCGCGACCATCTCGCTCCTCGTGGTGATGGGCGCATTCATCTCGATCAACCTCGCACACGAGACCTCGCTCTCGCAGTCGCGGGCGGTGGAGCTGATCGCGCAGGCGCGCGTCGTGCTCGACCAGATCGGTCGCGACGTGCGCTCGGCGGGAGACGCGGTGCAACTCCTCCCGGCGCATTGCCTGGGCGGGGCCCAGAGCCCCGGCGCGCCGTTCGGCTGTCCGGCGATCCTCGAGCCACACCCGTGGCGAATCACGCTCGCCCGCTACCAGTGGGGCGCAGGCGACGACGAGATCCTGGGGACGGTGGACGACACGCTCCCGGCGGGCGCGTTCGAGGACGACCCCGAGAACGTGGTCACCTACCAATTCGTGCCGCGCGGCGGGAAAAGGGAGCTGGGAGGCGGGCGCACCGGATGGATCGGCCGGATCGAGAGGATCACGAACCCCTTCGGCTTCGCCGGGGCGGAGCCGCGGCTCGAGGTGCTCCTCGACGACGTGCTGGTGGACGACGCCATGAGGCAGAGCCCCGACGGCGCCGAGTTCGACCACCGGCGGAATCACGCCGTGTTCCTCTACCAGCTCCTCAGCATGCAGAGCGGGGAGTACGAGGGCGACGCGGAGTTCACCCAGCGCGCCACCCGCGAAGGCTCGTTCGTGCTGCCGCCGGCACGCCTCTTCGCGCTTCCGGCGGATCCGGCGACGTGGGCGGTCACCTTCGCCGCCGCGCCTCCCTACGTCCCGAACGACTGGGTCCCCGAGATCGTCGGCCTCCGCCAGGCGGCGACCACCACAGATCAGCTCCGCCCGGGCAAGGCCTTCGACGCCGACCTCCGGTACGTCCTCGACTTCAACCGGATCCGCGCGGTGCACGTGGCGTTCAAGGTCGTCGAGTCGCGGGAGGATCCCGCGGTGTTCGACGGCGTCGACCTGGATCCTTCGGCCCCGGGGACGGCGCGGGTGATCCTGATGGAGAGCACGTACGAGATGAAGCCCTTGACGAGCTACCTGCGATGATCGCGCCGAGGTCCAGAGGATTCAGCCTCGTGCTGGTCCTGCTCGCCGTGTTGGTGATCACCATCATCGCCACCGCCGCGATGCGCGTCTCCCGCAGCGATCGGATGGCGGCCGAGGTGAGGGCCACCGCCGGTCTCGCCCGGCAGGCGGCGGAGGCCGGCCTGGCGCACTTCGGCGGAAACGTGCAGCCCACGCTCCTCGTCGATCAGCGGGTGGCCGCCGAGGAGGACTTCGCCGATCCCCTCGCGGGTGCGCCGCTGGACGGCCCGATCGGCCTGCCCGCGCCCCCGGGGTACGTGGCGAGCTACGTGGTGTGGGGCGGAGCGAACGCCGGCTTCGGCAACCAGGTCATCGTCGAGGGCCGCGTCGCGAGGGTGGACTCGCCGAACCAACCGATCGCGCGGTCGCGGGTGAGCGCGATCTTCGCCATGACGAGCGGCGACGAAGGCTACACGGGAACGATCGGCTGGACGCCCAGGAGCACCGGCGTCCTCACGCCGGGCGGAGCGGCGCCCGGGTACAGCGGGCTGTGACTTCTGGTCGAAGGAGGTTCGCGTTGCGAAACCTGGTCGTCATCCTCTCCCTCCTGGTCCTCCCCGTGGCAGCACGGGCAGACTACCTCTACAGCACGGCGCAGACCTCCGGCCCCGAGCCGTACGTGCTGTTCGTCGCCGACAACTCCGGCTCGATGGACGGGAAGGACGGCGAGTGCTGCGACGAGAGCAAGTGCTGCGACAGGTCCGCCTGCTGCGACGACTCGCTCTGCGGCGGCAAGGGACAGCCCAAGTGCAACAAGTTCTGCGGCGACCGGAAGATGTGCTCCAACGTCTGCGGGAAGAAGCCGGAGTGCACCACCTATTGCGGAACCAAGCCGCTCTGCAGCACCCAGCCGAGCCGCATCCAGGCCCTCAAGGAGACCCTCTTGAACCTGGTGCCGCAGCTCGACGGCGTGGGCCTCGGCCTCTCCAAGTACGGCAACGTGGCAGGCGGTTCGTGCACGGTGAAGCGCACCAACCCGCTGCCGACGACGTCCGGAGGCAAGCTCGCCACTACGGCCGAGCTGCTCACCTCGATCAAGGCCATGGTCGCGAATGGGGGCACGCCGATCGGCGCGTCGCTCCAGGACGCCCTCGCCCACCTGAAGGACGTGCGCCAGGCGGACTCCGGGCGGTTCTGCCGCGACTACGTGGTGGTGCTGCTCACCGATGGCGAGCCCAATTGCCCCGCGAGCGCGGGCGGCAGCGAGCCGAACGGCGACGGGACCAAGTCGTACGAGGCGGTGACCGCCCTGCGGAACGAGGGCATCCCCACCTACGTGATCGGCTTCGGCGGCGACGTGGCGAGCAACACCATCCTCACCAAGATGGCGCGCCTCGCCGGCACCGCCCGCAGCGGGAGCCAGTGGTGCAAGCGGGAGGCGGACGGCACCTGCAGCGACGGCAACGCGCTCTTCGCGAAGGACTCCGAGGAGCTGACCGAGGTCTTGAAGACGACCTTCGAGCAGATCCGGGCAGGCTCCTTCAGCCCCATGCCGCCGATCATCGCCACCGTGCCGCAGGCCCGGAGCGAGGTCGACCGCGTCTCCCGCAACCTCCTCGCGTACTCGTCCTTCGAGCAGCCCGGGTACAAGGGGCACCTGTACGGCGTGCAGCTCTTCCTCGAGAAGGAGGGGGAGCCCGGGACCTGGGCCTTCACGGACTTCGAGAAGCTGGACGTCGACTCCTGCGGCGTGAAGGGCAACCCCTGCCTCTTCGACGCGGGGCAGGTGCTCCAGGAGCGCAAGAAGGCGAGGCGAATCCTCGCCGCGATCCCGGACAAGACGGTGTCGACGAGCGGCGCCCTCACCCTGCAGATGAATGCGCCGATCGACGTCGCCACGTCCGTGGACGGCGGAGGCGCGGCGTTCCGGACGGTGATGGAGGCGGTGGTGGGCGCGGACGGGCCGCTCGAGGACGGCTTCGAGGCGCTGGCGCTCTCCGACAAGGACAAGCTCGCGCTGCTCGCAGCCGACGGCGGGAAGGACGCGCGCGCCACGGTCGTGGACTGGTTGCACGGGCTCTCGCGCGAGTGGAAGCTGGGCGACCTCTACCACTCGGCGCCGGCGATCGTGGCAGCGCCGCCTTACAACTACCGGGCCCGCGGCTACCCCGCCTTCAAGGCCGCGCTGCGGCAGCGGCCGGCGATGATCTACGTCGGCGCCAACGACGGCATGATCCACGCCTTCCACGCTTCGCCCGACGTCTTCGCCGAGAATCCGGACGAGCCGCGCTGGGTGCAGGGTGAGGAGGCGTGGTCCTTCCTCCCGTTCAACATGGCGGCCAAGGCGTCGCTCGCCGCGCTCACGGTCCCGCAGGAGACGCGGTTCTTCTCGCAGGATCTCTCCTGCCGCGTAGACGACGTCCTCGTCGCCGACCACATGACCGACGGCGAGCTCGCTTGCCCGGAAAAGGACGCGGTCTACTGCGGATGGCGGACCGTCCTCCTCTGCGGCCAGGGCTGGGGCGGCTCGTGGTACGTCGCGCTCGACATCACGGACCCCCTCTCTCCGAAGCCGATGTGGGAGACCACGCACCGGGCGATCTCGGGCGAGTCCTATGGCCTGGGGCGCACCTGGAGCGTGCCCACGATCGCGCTCTTCAACCTGGCCCGCGACGACGGCCCGGCGACGCCGACTTGGGTCGCGCTCTTCGGCAGCGGCTACAACGGCGACATGGTGGACGCGAACGGGGAGCAGTCCAGCGCCTACCGCCTGCTCAACATGCCCTTCCTCGGCGGCCAGCCTGAACACGGCGACGGCACCCAGGGGGAGGCGCCCCACGTCTTCGGCGTCGACGTCGTCACCGGCGAATACCTGGACGTGTTCCACCTCCACGATCTCGGTTCGATCGTCGCGGACATCCCGGTGGTCGACACGGACTACGACTCGTTCTCCAACGTGGCCTACGTGGGCGGCTGGTCGAATGGACGCATGAGCCGGATCTCCTTCGGCGTCGAGGACGGCGTCACGACGACCGAGCGCTGGACGAACGCCTGCACGGACCTCCTCCACTTCGGCGACGGTCAGCCGATCACGTCCCGCCCATCGGCGTTCGCCGATCCCGACGATCCCCGAAACGTCTTCCTCTTCGTCGGAACGGGCGTCGACAAGGGCGCCGGGATCCCCGACCTGCAAGGGACGGACGGGACGGGCTTCGCGTTCCGCGCGTGGCAGATCCGCGATGACGGCGGAGAAGCGTGCCCGACCACACCAGGCGGCGCGGCGCTCTCCACGATCGCCGAGAGCGGCAACGTCTGCGTCGACGGGACCGAGGACGAGGGTGGGAAGAAGGGCTTCACCTTCGGTAACCTCTTCGCCGACGGCCAGCGGCTCCTGAGCGCGCCCACCCTGGCGGTCCAGAAGGATCGCTCGCGCTTCCTCACCTTCACCAGCTGGAAGCCTGAGCCCACGTCGTGCGGAGACGGCACCTCGTACCTCTACTGCGCGGACGTCACCGCGACGACCCGTTGCGTCCCCTGCGGCAACCTCGACGGCGAGGCGGACGGGGTGCGGGTGTCGCTCGGCTCGTCGCGCCCCAGCTCCCCGAGCATGGCGGACGGCCAGCTCTACGCGATCGACGCCGACGGCGTGGTGCGGGTGGGCAACGCCGACGGCAAGGGCGCGGGACCGGGCGGCGGCGCCGCCACGCCGAACAGCGGCGCGCCGCGGGCGGTCGTGTTCTCGTGGCGGGAGGTGTTCTGACGCAGCCTGCCCGAGCGCACGGCCGTCTGGTGCCCAGGGAGGGATTCGAACCCTCACGTCCTCGCGGACAGCGGATTTTAAGTCCGCGGCGTCTACCGTTCCGCCACCCGGGCTTTGGGGAAAAACGCGCGAACTCTACCATGCGGCCGGATCGCGGAAAGAACGCTTGCGCACGGAGCCCGAGGAACGCTAAAGAGGCCCAGCTTCACGCTGTGGGCGATTAGCTCAGATGGATAGAGCGTTGGCCTCCGGAGCCAAAGGCCACAGGTTCGAATCCTGTATCGCCCGCCACACTGGACCCCCGGTCGAACCATCGGCCGGGGGTCCTGCCTTTTCGGGGCGGTGTCGCATGCGACGTCGAGAGCGCCGCGGCGGCTACAGCCGGAGGGCGGCGCCAAAGAGTAGGAGCCAGCCCGATGGATCGAGCTCACCGGCGTCCGCCCCGCGGATCGCGATCGGCCGCGGCGTGGTCTTCTCCTCGAAATCGGGGGTGAGGTCGTCGAAGCGAGCGGCGAACGGATAGAAGCCGTAGCCGGCCTCCAGGGAGAACAGGACGCCGCTCGAGCCGGGCGCCTTGGGATCGAAGAGCAGCGTGAGCTCGTAACCAAGCGTTCCCTGCAGCCCGAGGAGCGTACGGGTCTGCGACAGCGAGTCGTCGGCTCGACGAACCTCGAACGTGGCGAACTCGACCGATGCCCCGGTGCGGGCGAACGCCTTCCCGTGCGGATGGATGGGGACGCGGTAGCGGCCGGCGGCGCCGATCGACGTCAGGCTGAAGCTGGAACGGAGGTCGTCGAAGAGAGGCGCCTCCGTCGAGGTGATCCCGAACGTCAGCTCGAGGAGCAGCCGATCGTCCAACCAGCCCGGTCGATAGGCGGCGCCGAGGTTCGTGAAGAAGAGCGCGTCGGACTCCGCGGCGGGATCGAGGCTCGGATCGGTGATCCACCGGGCGCCCATCCGCGTGAAGAGCTCGTAACGCGATGGCGACGTCTCCGCGATCGCTTCTTTCGAAGACGGAGCCGCCGCTTCCAGGGCGGCAGCGATTCGGGGTGATCCCCAGATCGCACCTGCGATTGCCAAGGCGAAGCACGTGCGCGCCAGCAGCGACTTCGGATGAGCCGTGGTCTTCATCGCGAGCACCCCATCAGGCCGGTGGCGAGGACGCCGGCGTATCGAACGGCGGATCCTCGGTTCAATCCGTCTCGAGGGACGACGGTGAGATCTTCGTGGTCGCCGGGATGGAGCGCGTACACCGAGCCGCCGATCAAGCCGACCGCCTCGATCGTCTCGTCGAGCGTGAGGCCGTCGATCGAGAGATCGTCGGCACCCAGGGAGACGAGCGCGCCGGTCGTGCCCGAGAAGTCGTCGTCGGAGGGCGCGCGTGGCGCGGCCCCGCTTCCTTCGCGGTCGACCTCGAGCCCCAGGAAAAGGCGGCCGCTCGCCGCGTCGATGGCGGTCGACGTGGGGACGCCGGCGAGGCCGATCGGCCGGAGGCGGAGCCGCAGGCGCAGCTCGCCCCGCTCGGCCGTGATGGCGGTCAGCGCTGCGGCGGAGGCGCTGGCCGCGTGGGGAAAGTAAGCGCTCCCTGCCGCTACGCGGGGCGGCGCGACGATCGCTCCCTCCAGCCGGTCTTGGGCGAGCCGGCCGGAGCCGGGATCCCACGCCGCCACGTAGCGGGAGGCGCTGCGCTGGCTCGCCTCTCCGTGGAGGAGGAGGAGCCCGTCGCCGAGGTCGGACAGGACCGACGGCGCGCCATCGAGCGCCACCGAGAGCTCTCGGGAGGTGTCGCCGTCTGCGTCGAGGAGCACGGCGCGGCCGTCGTAGAGCGCGGCGATCCTCCGTTCCATCCCGTCGCCGGACGGAAGGGCGATGTCGCGCAGGATGCCGCCGCCCTCCGGCCCGAGGAAGTTCACCGACGCCGACGGTCCCTGCGAGATCGCGAGGGCCAGGACCTCGTCCAGCTCGGCGACTCGCAGGAAGAGGTTCGCGCCTGCCGGATCGAGGATCGCCTGGCGCATCTGCAGCGGCTCTCCCGTCGGGAGTCGCAGCGGCACCTGGATGTGGCGGACGGGGGGGCGGAGGTCCACGAGCGCGACCGCCCGATCGAAGAGCACGGCGGCGAGGTTCCCCGCGGTGTCGAAGAGCACACCGCTCGGCGCGACCGCCGAGGTCTGCAGGACGATCCTCTCCGCGCTCCGGCCCTCCAGATCGACCACCGCGAGCTCGTTGAGGTTTCGCGCCGAAGGCCCGCCGGGTCGCGGCGCTGCGGAGGGATCGTGGAGGAGCACCGCGCGCGATTGGTCCGGTGAAACGAAGATCCGATCGAAGGCCGTCGGCAGGGCGATCCGCGCGGGTGCTCCGCCTGACAGCGGGATCCGTTCGAGCCAGGCTGCGCCACCCTCCGTGCCGACCACCAGCGCATCGCTTCCGGCCGCCGCGAGCCCCCTGGGCTGTTCGACCGATGGGAGACAGGCCGGACCGCCCGATGACCGCGGATCGACCCAGACGATCGAGCCCAGGGTGCGATCGAGCCAGACGATCCGCCCGTCGATCGCGACCGGCCCCTCGGATTCGAGAGGCCGCGACCATCGATCGCCGCGCGTTCCACAAGCGGCGCCGAACACCAGGATGGAAAAGAGGACGGCGATCCTCCTCATTCGATCTCTCCGTTGAGCTCGTAGCCGGTGAGGGTCCTGGTCGACCTGGCCGCGAGGTCGACGAAGCTGATTCGTCCGGCCGGATGGATCTGGGTCACCCAGATCCGGCCCTCCAGCGAAGGCGCGAGCGGGCCGACGTACTCCGGCGCGGACGAGAGCCGGAGGGGCGCCGAGACGAGGGTCTCCAGATCGATCGAGTCCAGGCGGAACACGCGGGCAGCGTCGCTCCGCAAGGTGACGGCGGCGTGCCGCGATCCCGCGGCGAAAACCGCGTCGAGCGGGGGCACCTGCTGGGTGAGCACGAGCTGGCTCGAGCCGGACTCGAGCGCAACGACGCTGTAGCCCTCCGCGCGGTCGACCTCGCGCTCGTATTCGTCGGCGACCGTCGAGTCGGGCCTGGGGCGATGGAGGACGATGGCGTGGGATCCCGTGGGCGCGATGGCGATGGTGCGGACCTCCTTCCGGATGCGATCGAAGATCCTCCAGTCGCCCGTGTCGAGGTCGAGCCGGCCGAAGCTCTTCGCCTGCTGCGCGCTCGTGAAGAGGAGGGCGAAGGTGCCATCCGGCGAGAGCCGCGCCTGGCCCGGAGCCACGAGGCAGCCGGGCACCTCACAGCCCGCGCCGGGGAGAGAGACGTCGGCCACTCGGATCGCGCCGGGATCGTTGAGCGCATCCGGCAACGGGAACCATGCGGTCTTGGAGGCGGAGCGCAGCGGCAGCAGCGCGAGGCGGCCTTCGGCGCCGACGGCGAGATCGGAGGGAGGGGCGGGCAGGACGAGCGAGCCCAAGGAACGCCCTTCGACGTCGAAGACGAGCAGGTCGGGCGAGACCAGCGAGGCGATGAGGACGAAGGCGCCGTCGGGCGAGGCCGCCACTCGACGGGTCGCGATCTCGGCGTGGGTGGCGGGGAGCTCCACGCGGGTGGGCGCCGGCTGGGACGCCGGATCCGACAGGTCGAAGACGGCGAGCTCCTCCTTGCCCACGACGACGGCGTCCCGTGCCGCTCCCGACGCGTCGCTGCGGAAGACGACGTCCGTGTGGCGGCGCCCCGCGACGCGCTCGATCGTGGCGTCGGGCGCCCCGTCGCGCAGCCGGCCCACGTCGACGAGGAGCACGAGCCCTTCCGATCCCGCGTCGAGCGCCTCGCCGTCGCGCGTCCACACGACGGCCCAGCTCGCGTCGGGAGCGAGCGACAGGGTAGGGAGCTTCCTCGGGAGCCTTCGGATCGAGAGCCTCGGGCCATCGTCGCCCAGCGAGAGCAGCGAGAGGGCGGCGCCAGCGCGGGAGAGGACCAGGATCGCCTCCTCTCCCGGCAGGACCGCGAGGTCGAGTGGTTCGGCGGGGAGGGGGATCGCCTGCACCTCGAGGCGCAGGGGATCGATCACCGCGACGGCGTTTGCGTCCGACGACAAGGCGAAGACGTGATCCCGCGAGGACGCCGGCGGGAGGAAGGTGCGGGGAACCGGCTTCTCCGGCACCTGGCCGTCCTCGGCGACGCAAGCCTGATCGAGACAGACGAGGCCGGTGGGGCAGTCGGAGTCTCGTGCGCATCGGCCGAGCTCCGACGAGTCCCCGCCGGACCTAGAGTCCTCGGAGCCGCACGCCGCGATCGAGAGCAGTACCGCCGCCAGCGCCCACCCTGGATATCGCATCGGACCATCCTCCTCACGGAGGATTCCATCACGAGGCTGCCGCGGTTGGGAAGCAGCCAGGCCTCCGCGAGGATCAGCGGCGCGGCGGTGAGGGGGTCGACGCCGTTGCGTCCCTCTGCGACCACCCGAGGACCGAGCTGGAAGGCCCCCGCACCCGCACTGGTCCGGGGGCCTTCGCCTTATAGGGTTTCCCGTATTTTCGCGCTTCCCGCGCCCGTCTAGGGTCCCTCCCCTCTCGCCTGGCGAGAGAGGGAGGTATCGATGCAGACGGTGCTCGGACGTGTCGCCTTGCTGTGCGGCTTGGCGTTGTTCGCTGTTTCAGGGTGTGGTGAAGAAGCCGGGGGGGCCTCCGGGGCAAACGCCGGCGAGACAAGCGGAGCAGGTCCGGAGATCGCGGTGGAGGGCGAGTTCCGGATGATCGTCTACGACGACTTCGAGTCCGGCGCCTCGTGGACGGAGCTGCGCGTCGAGTTGGAGGACGGCGAGATCGCGTACCGGCTCGAGGGCCTCGACCCCGATCACCTGCCCGAGGGACTGACGCCAGGCGCAACGATCCGCGTGACCGGGCGCGCAGTCGCACCGGAGGTCATCGAGGTCGACACGCGCCCTCACCCCGACTTTCCGATGGTCCGGGGCATCGAGGTACTCACGCCCACGATCCGGTCCGTCTCGGCCTCCGGCGAGCGCAGCACCCTCGTAATCGTCGCGAACTTCACCGACGCCACGGTGTCTTGCACGAGCGCCTCGCTCGCCGACGAGATGTTTGGTGCCTTGGATTCCGTCGACGGTCTGTACCGCGAGACGTCCCTCGGCAAGGTGGGGTTCACCGGCGCCGTGGTCGGTCCGTATACGATCAGCGCGAGCTCCACCTCCACGTGCGATGGCATGGGCTGGGGGTCGAAGGCGGAGAAGGCCGCGAAACAGGCAGGCATCAAGACCAACAACTACGACCACATCGTCACGGTCCTGCCGTCGAGGAATACCTGTGGTTACGTTGGAATCGCCAACGTATACGGCCCCCGATCCGCCATTCTCAACTGCGTCTACACCGACGCCTTTGCCCACGAACTGGGACACAATCTCGGTCTCCGCCATGCAGGCACGGTCGGTAACGAATACGCCGACCGGTCGGATTTCATGGGGTACGCGACGCTGATGCTCCGCCAGGTAAACGCTCCTCACAAGGTGGAGATGGGCTGGATCACACCGTCCCAGGTGATCGACGTGACAGCGAGCGGCGTCTTCGACCTGGCGCCCCTCGAGCTCGATCCCACGAGCGCAGGGGGGCGGCCCCAGGTGCTGCGGATCCCCAAGAGGGACACCAACGAGAACTGGTTTCTCTCGTACCGCCAGCCCATCGGTTACGACGTGTCTCTCAACAGCGCCTACACACAGGGCGCCAGCCTCCACCATCACTCGGGATCGGGCCCCACCACGCTCTGGGGGATGTTCTCGGACGGACACGTCTGGCACGACAACGTCAACTTGATCGTGGTCACGCAGCTCGCGCACGACGCGGACGGCGTCACCGTTCAGGTGGACCTCGTCCCGGACACCCAGCCTCCCTCCGATCCCCAGAACCTGAAGGCCGCCTCCAAGAAGGCGCCGCGAAACACCCTCGTGGCGAGCCTGTCCTGGACTCGGTCCACGGACAACGTGGGCGTGGTCGAGTACGACGTGTCCCGGGACGGGACGATCATCGGCAGTACGACCTCGCCGTCGTTCTCCGACGAGAACGTATCCAAGAACGTCACTTACACGTACGCCGTCTGTGCGAGAGACGCCGCGGGGAACGTGTCGGGATGGAGCGCGGGGTCGACGGTGACCATCAAGTAGCGCAATTCCTTCGAACGGCGATGGCTCGCGGCTTCACCGCCGGGAGCCGTCGTCGCGGAAGACGAAGGTGACCTTGCCGTCCCGCTCCATGTATGCGGAGTCGACTCGCTGAAGGTTCATGGTTCCGTAGCCGCGCAAGCGGGACATCAGCTCGTCTTCGGTGATTTGCGCCCGCTTGAGGCACGAGGGGATCATCTCGCCATCTTTCATGAGCTGGAGGCGCCTCCCCTGGATCCGATCGGACCATTTGTGGTTCACGCGTGCCAAGGCATGTAACGTCTGGTTGACTGCAAGGAGCGTCGCCAGCGCCACGAAGGCGGTCGTGAGACTCCTGTCGTCGGCCACGACGCTCTTGCGAAGCGCGACGGTGACGAGGGCGAGGAGGATGATGTCCAGGAGCGATATCCGGGCGAGCTCCTTGCGAGGGACCAGCCGGAACGCGATCGTGAGAAAGAGATAGACCGCCGCCGCCCGGAACACGACCTCGGACGGCGGCATCTCGGGCTTCCAGATCAATTCCCAGGAGAACGCGCGCACGAGGGGTGGAATGCGCACCGATCGGGGGAGAGGCAAGCGCCGCCGCCCCCCACCGGGTCCAACTCGGCGACACCCCCGGCGAGAGGATCAGGCAGCCTGCTCCGCCTCGTCGGAGGCCACCTGCACCTGCGCCACGCCGAGCGTGACGCGGAAGCGCGCGCCGCCGCCCGGGCGCTCCTCCAGCTGGATGGTACCGCCGGAGCGCTGGAGGTACTCGCGGGCGAGCGCCAGGCCGAGGCCGGTGCCCTTGCCTGCGTCCTTCGTGGTGAAGAACGGCTCGAAGACGAAGGGGCGGATCTCCGGAGGCACGCCCGGACCGTCGTCCTCGACGAGGACGTGGACGCGATCGCCCTCGAGGGAGCCACGGATCTCGATGTTGCCCGGGTCCTTCCGGTCGGACGCGATGGCGTCGGCGGCGTTGAGCAGGAGACCGGCGAAGACCTGCACGAGCTGCCCGGCGTTCGCCCGTACGAGGGGGAGACGCTCCGGGAGATCGACGTGGATGCGCGCGAGGGTGCGGGTGCGCAGCGACGCGAGGCGAGACGCCTCGTGGATCAACGTGCCCACGCCGCAGGACTCCTGTCCGACGTCGTCCATGCGGGCGAAGGAGTCGAGAGCGGAGACGATCTTCTCGATCCGGTCGAGTCCGGTGCGGCAGTCCGCCACCACCGGATCGAAGGACTTCTCCTGATCGCAGCGGTGCTCGACGGCGAGGAACTCGAGGTTGGACTTGATGAAGGCGAGCGGGTTGTTGATCTCCTGGGCGATCTTGGAGGAGAGCCTCCCGATGAGCGCCATCCGCTCGGCCTTGAGGCGCCGGCTCTCGCTGATCGCGAGGTCCTTCACCGCGCGCTCGCGATCCTGGCTGAGCGCGACCTCCGCCTTGCGCAGCCGCCGGTAGAAGATCGTGCCGGTAATCGCGATCCCGCCCATGATCACCGACAAGGAGAGAGAGGTGAGCGACACGCCCCAAGCTGCGCGCTCGAAGCCGAGTACGACGCCGTCGACGACGAGCGTCGAAGCGGTGGCGGCCACGCTGGAGCGGACGCTGTCGGGCGCGAGGACGCCGAAGAGAAGGGGGAGCGCGATGATGGCCGCGAAGTAAGGGCTGGACGCGCCGCCTGTCTGCAGGACGAGCACGCCCCAGGCGGCCGCCGACACGATCGTGCCGATGAAGGTCGCCCACTCCAGGCCCTTGGACGAGAGCCTCGGGGTCACCGCGGCCACCGCCAGGAAGTAGGCGGCCCACACCACCCGCGCCGCGGTGCACGCGGCGTCGAACCTGCCGAGGAGCGCGTGGTCGCACGCGCCCAGCGCGAGGACCAGCGGGCCCACGGCCGCGATGAGGACCCTGCGGTCCTTGGTGGCGGAATGAGATGCGATCACCAGGTGCGCTCCCGAAAAGCGAGCGGAATCCTGTCACGAACCCGGCCGGAACGCTCGTTTTCCGCCAAACATCAGGGGACGGCGACCGAGCCGGGCGCTCCCGCCGGCCGGCGGCGCCGCAGCATGGCGATGCGGATCCCGAACGCGACGGCCGGGATCGCCACGGCGGCCGCCCACTCCAGGCCGTCGGGCCTGAGCTGCAGGCGGACCAGCTTGGGGCCAAAGACCGCCGCGCCCACGACCGCGGAGAGCGCCGCCAGGACGAGGACGGCGCCGGCTGCCGCGTCCTTCGCCGTGCGGGCGAGGGGATGTCGCTCGAGGGTCGCGAGATCGACCGCCGCCTCGATCGCCGTGTTCACGAGCTCGGCCGCCATCACCGCGGCGGCGACACCCGCCACCAGCAGGAGCTCGAGCGGCCCGAGATCCAGGAGGGCCGAGGCGACCGCGGCGAGGGAGGCGGCGACCCCGTGGATGCGCATGTTCCGCTGGGTGGCGAAGGTGCGCTCGATCCCCTGGATCGCGCACCGGAGGCTGCGGGGGAAGCCCACCCGCTCGTCCGGGATCACCCGGGCCGCGTTGGGGCGCTCCAGGGCCTCCTCGAGGCCGCGATCGCGGACGTCCTCGCCTTCCCTGGTTATCATCTCGGGCATGGCAGCCTCCGTCCGCATCAAGAGGGTGTACGAGCCTCCCGCCTCTGGCGACGGGCATCGGATCCTGGTGGATCGTGTCTGGCCCAGGGGAAAGAGCAAGGCCTCTGCCGGTATCGAGGCATGGATGCGAGACGTCGCCCCGTCGACGCCCCTCCGCAAGTGGTTCGGCCACGAGCCCGAGCGGTTCGCGGAGTTCCGGTCTCGGTACCTCGAGGAGCTACGGAAGGAGCCGGCCCGCTCGGCGGTGGCGTCCCTCGCCGAGCTCGCGTCCCACGACGACGTGACGCTGGTGTACGGCGCGAAGGACGAAGAACACAACCAGGCCGCCGTCCTCGCGGACGAGGTACGCAGGCTCGCGAAGCGACGTCATGGCGGTCGCGAGCCTCGTGCCCACTCCTGAACGCGATCCCCACGCTCCCTAGAAGGCGCCCGCGCGCCTCGGTCTTCCCGACAATGACCGCCCCGCCGAGGGGATGGCCGCTCGGCTCGCCGCGCAGATAATGGCGCGGCAACCTCGAACAGGAAGGGAAGAAGATGGCGATCACCCGCTGGGATCCGTTCAACGACCTGCGCGCCCTGAGCCGGCGTGTCGAACGCGCGATGGAGCCGATGTACGGCAACCTCCCGTTCTTTCGGGAGGCGATGCCGCTGGGAGACGTCGGCATGTGGCCGGCGGTCGACGTGTACGAGGACAAGGAGGAGATCGTCTTCCGGGCCGAGCTGCCGGGGATGGAGCAGAAGGACGTCGACGTCCGCATCGAGGACTCGACCCTGACCTTCCAGGGCACCCGCCGCCTGTTCAAGGAGGAGAAGAAGGAGAACTACCAGCGGGTCGAGTCCTCGTACGGCACCTTCACCCGATCGTTCGCGCTGCCGGGCACCATCGATCGCGAGCGGGTCAGGGCGGAGATGAAGGGCGGGATCCTCGAGGTGCACGTGCCCAAGCGCGAAGGGGCGAAGGGCAAGTCGATCCCCATTCAGTGAGCTTCCGACAGGAAGCGATCGGCGAGGCGGGCGACCGCCTCGTCCGGCACCGCCCGATCGGTGTCGACGATCCAGGCCGGATCGGGCGGCGGTTCGTAGGGGGAGCCCGCTCCCGGCAGGGTGGACGAGGGATCGGCCCGCGCCGCGGCGTAGAGGCCCTTCGGATCCCGCGCCGCCGCCACCGCGACGTCGCATCGCGCGTAGACCAGGAAGACGGCGGGGCACATGGCTCGCACCTCGGCGAGCAGCTCTCCCGAGCCGGCCGTTGCGGCTACGACCACGGCGACGCCCACGGCGGCGAGGCGGCGCGCCGTGTACGCGAGGGCCCGATAGAAGAGCATCCGCTCTGCGGCGGCGTACGTGGCGGCCGGGGTGATGGCCTCCCGCGCCTCGTCGGAGTCCAGGACCTCGCAGCGCACGCCGCGTCCCCGCAGCTCTTCGGCGAGTCGGCGGGCGAGGGTGGTCTTTCCCGCGGCGGGCCTTCCCGCGATCCAGCAGACCCGGCCGACGGGATCTCCGGGCGAGCGGGGCTTCGCCTGAGTCACCCGGCCTCGGCCAGGAGCAGGCCGATCCTCCGATGGTCGAAGGGCTCCTCGTCCAGCACCCGCGCCGCGAAGCGGAAGAGCCTGCGGCGCACGGACGTGTCGATCGCCGGGTACCAGACCGGAGAGGCGAGGACGAGGGCGCGCCACGCGAAGTACGGCGCGATCACCTCGCCGAGGCTCATGTCGCCCGTGGCCTCGAGGTAGCGCTCGAAGAACCGCTCCCAGAGCGGCACCATCGCTCCGGTGAAGTGCCGTTTCGCGACGAGCGCGAAGAAGACGAAGTTGATGGAGAGGGCCGCGACGTCGTCCGCGGCCTCGCCCCACTCGCCGCGGCTCCGGTCGACGAGCACCGGCTCGTCCCCCTGGAAGAGGATGTTCCAGGGATGGAAGTCGCCATGCACCCTGCACAGCCTCGCGGTGTAAACCTTGAGCTTGCGTCGCCACCTCACACATCGCTTCTCGATGGCGAGGAGCAGCTCGGGGCTCGCGTACCCGCGCAGATCCCTCCCGTCGTAGCCGTCGAGGGTCCCGGCGATGCACTCGTCGCCGCCCACGAGCTGCCGCAGCCGCCGCTTGTACAGGTCCGGCGCGCGCCTCCGGAGCTGGTGGAGCCGCGCGAGCAGCAGCGCGAGCGTCTCCGCGTGCTCGACCTCGGAAGGGATGGGGCGATCCCTTCCGGCTGCCGCCGCGAGCTCCCGGTGGTACGGATGCCCCTCCGCGTACTCGGTGAAGAAGAAGAAGTCCCTCGCCGTGCGCAACGACGTCATCCGCCCGGCCGCGTCGATGGAGCCGACGTCGACCGCCCGCACGTGCCTGGGGAGAGAGCCATAGGACTCGAAGGCGAGGAGCGAGTCGTAGGCGCGATCCGCGGGGGTGTCGTGCCCGAAGCAGCGGGTGCCCGCCCGATGGAGAACGAGGTCGCGGGCCTCGCCGACGAGCGAGAGGCGAAGGAGCGCGCCGTACCCGAAGCCTTTCCCGCCTTCCGATCGGTCGAGGCGCTCGACGGAGGCGATCCGCGCGGGCCTGCCCAGCAGCTCGGTCAGGTAATGCTCGATCTCCTCCTTGGATGGCGCCGGCAGGCCGACGCCGAGGCTGCCGGCGGGTCCGACCGCAGGCTCGGCGTCGCCCGTCCTCATGGCGAGGGGAGCTCCCTCTCGGACCGCGCCGAACGAGCGGCCTCCATCCATGCCGAGACCTCGGCGTCCGAGAGCTGGCTGAAGTCCTCGTACCAGGCGCCGATCGCCCACAGGCTCTCGGGCATCTTCACCGCCACCAGCTCGTCCACCTCCCCCTCGAAGTCGACCTGCGCCGACGAGGAGGCCACCGGCACCGCGAGGATGAGCCTCGCCGGCCGGAGCCTGCGGATGGATCGGATCGCCGCCTTCGCCGTGCCTCCGGTGGCGATCCCGTCGTCGACCAGGACCGCGACGTGGCCCCGGAGGATGGGCAGGGGCCGGCCTCCCCGGTACCGCTCCACCCGCCGCGCGACCTCCTTCGCGGCTGCCTCGGTCACGTCGTCGATCGCCTCCTCGGAGAGGGCGAGGAGCCGCACCGTGTCGGGATCGACGTAGGCGCCGCCCCCCTCGGCCACCGCGCCGAAGCCGAGCTCCGGCTGACCGGGCGCCCCGAGCTTGCGGGAGACCACGACCTCGAGCGGCGCGTCGAGGCTGCGCGCCACCTGGACCGCCACCGGCACGCCGCCGCGGGGCAGGGCGAGGACGAAGGGCCGCTCGGACGGCAACGTGGGCTCCTGCTCGAGCAGGAGCGATGCGAGCTGTTCGCCCGCGTCCACACGATCTCGAAAGAGCATGACGCAATTGAGATAGGGTGGCCCGGCGCCGTCGGCAGCGGATTGCCGCGGACGAACGGATTGTTGGACGAGGCCATGGAAATCAGGATCCACGTCGATCAGATCAAGGAAGGCGGCCTCCCGGTCGAGCGCGAATTCGACCAGGGGGCGATGGACGAGGTGCTCCGCGCCGATCCGCCCACGGGCTTTCACGCCAAGGGGCCGAGCGCGCTGCGGGCCCGTCTCACGCGGGTGAACGAGCGGGACATCCTCTTCGCCGGCGAGATCCCTCTGCACCTCGAGGGCGAGTGCGGACGCTGCCTCAAGGGCGTCCCGGTCGACGCCACGGTGCGCTTCTCGCTGGACCTCGTGGACCGCGACAAGGTCGAAGAGCTCGGGAGCCCGTCGGGCGGCGAGGACGACGGCGCCGGAGAGATCGGCGGCTCGTTCGCGCCGGAGGAGGCCGAGCAGATCTTCTACTCGGGCAGGGAGCTGAACCTCGGGCCGATCGTCCGGGAACAGATCCTCCTCGGCCTGCCCATGCACGTCCTCTGCAGCGACGAGTGCAAGGGCCTCTGCCAGATCTGCGGGCAGAACCTGAACGAGAAGGAATGCGGATGCGACCGGCGCGTGCCGGATCCGCGGTGGGCGGGCCTTCGCGACATCAAGCTGTAATTCGTCGCCGGGCGGTTGATTCCCCCAGCGCACCCGTGTATTAGGCGCGTTCTCGTCGCCGATGCGACTTCCGGCCGGGCATGTCCGCATGCCCCCGGGCAAGGAAACAGGAGCAGGTCGTGGGTGTCCCCAAGAAGCGTACGTCCAAGCAGAAGCGCGATCAGCGCCGGGCCAACTGGAAGGTCTCGCCCCCCAACGTGACCCGCTGCGCGTCCTGTGCCGCGCCGGTCCTCAGCCACCGCATCTGCCCCTCCTGCGGCACCTACAAGGGCAAGCAGGTGGTCCAGGTGGCCGAGTAACGGCCCAAGTCGTGGCCCGCATCGCCGTCGACGCGATGGGGGGGGATCGTGCCCCCGGAGTCGTGGTCGAAGGCGCGGTGCAGGCCTCCCGCGAGCTGGGGATCGAGGTCGTCCTGGTGGGCGACGAGGGGGCGATCCGCCTCGAGCTCGCGCGTCTGGGCGCCGAGGGCGACCGGGCGATCCGCATCCGCCACGCCTCCCAGCGCATCGAGCCCGCCGAGGCCGCCGGGCAGGCGGTGCGGCGCAAGGCCGACGCGTCGATCCGCGTCGCCGTCGAGCTCGTCGCCGCGGGCGAAGCGGACGCGGTCCTCTCCGCCGGCCACTCGGGGGCTCTCCTCGCCGCCTCGCTGCTGGTGCTGGGCCGGCTCCCGGCCGTGCTGCGGCCGGCGGTCGTGGCCTTCGTCCCCACCCCCGAGCGGCCCGTCGCGCTGCTGGACGCAGGCGCGAACGTGGACGTGAAGGCGCTCCACCTGGTGCAGTTCGCCCTCATCGGCGAGGTCTACGCCAGGCGCGTGCTGCAGCTCCCGAAGCCGCGGGTGGGCGTGCTCTCCAACGGCGAGGAGCCGTCCAAGGGGACGCAGCTCACGCGCACCGCGGTGGAGACCCTGCGGCGGATCCCCGACATCGACTTCCGCGGCTACGCCGAGGGGCGCGATCTCTTCTCCGGCGAGTTCGACGTGGTGGCCACCGACGGGTTCACCGGGAACGTGGTGCTGAAGACCATGGAGGGCCAGGCCCTCGCGTTCGGGGAGCTGCTGCGCCGCAGCACCGCGGCGTCGCCGATGGCGCGGCTGGGCTCGATGCTGCTCCGGCCCGCCTTCGACGGCATCCGCCGCAAGCTCGACTGGGCCGAGCACGGCGCGGCGCCGCTCATCGGCTGCGACGGATCGGTGTTCTTCACCCACGGGCGCTCGGACGCCTGGGCGATCCGCAACGCGATCCGCGCCGCGGCGGAGGCCGGCGCCATCGACGTCCGCGAGGAGCTCTCCTCGGTCTGTGCGGCCGCCGCTGCGCTCCTGCCGGAGGACTGACGCGTTCGGCAGGCCCCGTCTCTTCGTCTGGCGCGCGGGCATGCGTGGATGAAGACGGCGTCGACGCGTCGCGGCATCCACGGGGCTTTACGAGACGCCCGCCCATCGGGTATCACGCGCCCCCCTATCGACGGCGACTCGGAGGATTTCATGGCTGGCTCGATCGCGTTCATCTTCCCGGGGCAGGGAAGCCAGTTCGTGGGAATGGGCAAGGCGCTCTGCGAGGCGTTCCCGGAGGCCCGCGAGGTCTTCGAGCGTGCCGACGAGGCCCTGGGCGAGAAGCTCTCCACCCTCTGCTTCGAGGGGCCGGAGGAAGCCCAGAAGCTCACCGCCAACACCCAGCCCGCGATCCTCGTCACCAGCGTCGCGGCCCACGCCGTGTTCTCCGGCCGCTTCACGACGGCGCCGGCGTTCGTCGCCGGGCACTCCCTGGGCGAGTGGTCGGCGCTGGTCGCCGCAGGCGCGATCGGCCTCGAGGACGCGGTGCGCTCGGTGCGCCTGCGCGGCCGCTTCATGCAGGAGGCCGTGCCGGAAGGGGTCGGCGCCATGGCCGCGATCCTCGGGCTCGAGCCGGAGAAGGTGCGCGCGGCCTGCGAGGAGGTGGGGCAGGGCGAGGTGGTCCAGCCCGCCAACTACAACTCTCCCGAGCAGACCGTGATCGCCGGCCACGCAGCGGCGGTGGAGCGGGCGCAGGCGCGCTGCAAGGAGCTCGGCGCCAAGCGCGCCGTGCCGCTGCCGGTGAGCGCCCCCTTCCACAGCGCGCTGATGAAGCCGGTGCAGGGCCGGCTCGCCGAGGTGCTCGCGGGCATCGAGGTGCGCGATCCCCGCACGCCTGTGGTGACCAACGTCGAGGCCGCCCCCACCGCCGACGCGGCGAAGGTGCGGGAGCTCCTGGTGGAGCAGGTGGCGGCGCCGGTGCGGTGGATCGAGTGCGTGCAGGCCATGGCGGCCGCCGGCGTGTCCCGGATGGTGGAGCTGGGGCCGGGCAAGGTCCTCACCGGCCTCGTCCGCCGGATCGACAGGTCCGTGGACGTGGTACAGGTCGAGGATCCCGCGTCCCTCGAAAAGGCCCTGGCGGCGCTGGAAGGAGCGTGAACGTGTACGACTTCCGCAACAAGGTGGCGCTGGTCACCGGCGGCTCCCGCGGCATCGGCCGCGCGATCTCCCTCGCCCTGGGCAAGGGCGGCGCGACGGTCGTGGTGAACTACGCCGGCAACGAGGCCGCCGCCCTGGAGACATGCGGGCTGATCGAGGCGGCCGGAGGCAGGGCCGAGGCCCGCCGCTTCGACGTCGCCGACTCCGCCGCCTGCCAGGCGGCCATCGAAGCGATCGTGTCGTCCCACGGCGGCCTGCACGTGCTGGTCAACAACGCCGGCATCGCGATCGACGGCCTGCTCATGCGCCTCAAGGACGCCGACCTGGAGCGGCAGCTCGACGTCAACCTGAAGGCCGCGTTCTTCCTGTGCCGTGCCGCCGCCCGCCCGATGATGAAGCAGAGGGGCGGCGCGATCGTGAACCTCACCTCCGTGGTGGGCGAGATGGGCAACGGCGGCCAGACCGCCTACGCCGCCACCAAGGCCGGCCTCATCGGCTTCACCAAGAGCCTCGCCCGCGAGCTGGCGAGCCGGGGCGTGCGCGCCAACCTGGTGTCGCCGGGGTTCATCGACACCGACATGACCCGCGACCTCCCCGAGGACGTGCGCGCCCGGATGCTGGAGGCGATCCCCCTGGGCCGGCTGGGCCAGGCCGAGGAGATCGCCGACGCGGTGGCCTGGCTCGCGTCCGACCGGTCCGCGTACGTGACCGGCGAGCTGATCCGAGTAAACGGCGGGATGTACATGTGAGGCCTCCGGCGGTCGATCGCGGCTGCCAAACCTCGCAAGCTCGTGCTATCTACGCACGCCGGTGATCCCGGTGTGCAGGGGACCGGTTCCCCGGAGGCTCGCCGCTCCGCAGCGCGCCTCCAACCCCGGGAAGAAGTCTGTCAGAGAAGTCGAAGAGCAGCACCACACGCATCACATCCACCGCCCGAACGAACGAAGGGCGAGGCATTTTCGGAGGGCCATGTACATGGCGGCTACCCAGATCGAGACGAAGGTCAGAGGCATCATCGCCGAGCAGCTCGGCGTCGGCGAGGACGAGATCAAGGTCGAGTCGTCTTTCGTCGAGGACCTCGGCGCAGACAGCCTCGACATCGTCGAGCTGGTGATGGCGATGGAGGAGGAGTTCGAGGTCGAGATCCCCGACGAGGAGGCCGAGAACATCAAGACCGTCGGCGACGCGATCAACTTCATCAGCACGCACAAGAAGTAGATCCTCGGGCGGTCGAAACCCAGGGGAGGCGCCGCGCCGCATGGCCCGGCGCCCCCCGCCGCGAAGAGCACGGAGTAACCGCGCGGAGTCCGCGGTTTCACGCCGTTGGCGGCGCGCGCACGCGTGTCGCCAGAGAGCTCCCAAAGGGATGGCAATCATGAAGCGCCGCGTCGTCGTCACTGGAATGGGCCTCGTCTCCGCCGTGGGGATCGGGGTCGAGGAGAGCTGGAAGTCCCTGCTCGCCGCAAAGAGCGGGATCGCCCGGATCACCCTCTTCGATCCAACCGACTACGCCACCCAGATCGCCGGCGAGGTGAAGGGCTTCGTGCCCGAGGACTTCGTCGACAAGAAGGAAGCCCGCCGGATGGACCGCTTCGTCCAGCTCGGCATGGCGGCCTGCGACATGGCGATGAGGCAGGCGGGGTTCGACGGGCCGCTCGAGGGCCCGCTCGCGGAGCGCTTCGCCACCGTGCTGGGCTCCGGCATCGGCGGCCTGCGCACCCTCGAGGAGGAGCACAAGACGCTCCTGGAGAAGGGGCCGAAGAGGCTGTCCCCCTTCTTCATCCCGATGATGATCGTGAACCTCTTCCCCGGGTACGCCTCGATCCGCTGGAACGCCCTCGGGCCGTCGTGGTCGCCGGTGAGCGCCTGCTCCACGGGCGGCCACGCGATCGGCGAGGCCATGAAGATGATCCAGCGCGGCGACGTGGACGCGGCGCTGTGCGGCGGCGCGGAGTCGGCGATCACGCCGCTCGGCATCGGCGGCTTCAACGCGATGCGCGCCATGTCCACCCGCAACGACTCGCCGGAGACGGCGTCGCGTCCCTTCGACAAGGATCGCGACGGCTTCGTGCAGGGCGAGGGCGCGGGCGTGATGGTGATCGAGGAGCTGGAGCACGCCAAGAAGCGTGGCGCCCACATCATCTGCGAGCTGGTCGGCTACGGCGCGACGGCGGACGCCTTCCACATCACCGCGCCCAGCCCCGACGGCGCCCCCCGCTGCATGCAGCGCGCGCTGGACGACGCCGGCCTGCGCCCCGAGGAGGTCGGGTACATCAACGCCCACGGCACCTCCACGCCGCTGAACGACGCCAACGAGACGGCGGCGATCAAGACCGTCTTCGGCGACCACGCGCGGAAGCTCGCGGTCTCGTCGAGCAAGTCGATGACCGGCCACACCCTGGGTGCGGCGGGCGGCATCGAGGCGGTGGTGGCGGCGCTGGCGATCTCCCGCGGCGTGCTGCCGCCGACGGCGAACTACACCACGCCCGATCCCGACTGCGACCTGGACTACGTCCCCAACGAGGCCCGGGAGATCCGGGTGGACGCCGCGATCTCCAACGTCTTCGGCTTCGGCGGCACCAACGTCGTCCTCGCGCTGCGGCGCTGGAAGGGGTAGCCCCGTGGCAGGCAAGGTTGCCGTCGGCTGCGATCACGCCGGCGTGGCGCTGAAGAACGAGGTGGCGAAGATCCTCTCGGCCCGCGGGTACGAAGTGGAGGACGTGGGCACCTTCGGCAACGACTCGGTGGACTACCCGGATTTCGCGTCGCAGGTTTCCCGCAAGGTCGGCTCGGGCGAGGCGGCCTTCGGCGTGCTCGTCTGCGGCACGGGCCTGGGCATGTCGATCGTCGCCAACAAGTACCGGGGCGTGCGGGCGGCGGTGTGCACCACCGAGTTCGAGGCCCGCGCCACCCGATCCCACAACGACGCCAACGTGCTCTGCCTCGGCGAGCGCGTCGTGGGCGTGGGCCTGGGCGTCGCCATCGCCGAGGCCTTCTTCGACACCCGGTTCGAGGGTGGCAGGCACCAGCGGCGGGTGCAGAAGATCGCCGACGCCGAGGCGGAGAACGCGCGCTAGTTTCGGCACGCTGGCCTCTCGGCGCCGAAGTTTCCCAAATACTGCCGCTCGTCGATTCGCGAGGGGAAGGAGCCGCCGAGGACATGGAGCCACACGATCGCAAGCTGGCCGACGTCGATCCCGAGATCGCCGCGCTGATCCGCAAGGAGACCGAGAGGCAGGCCGAAGGGCTCGAGCTGATCGCGAGCGAAAACTTCGTCTCCCGCGCCGTCCTCGAGGCGGTGGGCAGCGTGCTCACCAACAAGTACGCCGAGGGGTACCCGGGCAAGCGGTACTACGGCGGCTGCGAGGTGGTGGACGGCGTCGAGCAGCTCGCCATCGATCGGGCGAAGCAGCTCTTCGGGGCGGAGCACGCCAACGTCCAGCCCCACTCGGGGTCGGGCGCGAACATGGCGGCCTACTTCGCGGTGGCGAAGCCCGGCGACAAGATCCTCGCCCTCGATCTGAACTCCGGCGGGCACCTCACCCACGGCGCGAAGCCCAACTTCTCGGGCAAGCTCTTCGACGTGGTCTCCTACGGGCTCACCCCCGAGGAGACCATCGACTACGACGCCGTCGATCGGCTGGCGATGGAGCACCGGCCCAAGGTGATCGTGGTGGGCGCGTCGGCGTATCCGCGGATCATCGACTTCGCGCGCTTCCGCAAGGCGGCGGACGCCAGCGGCGCGGTGATGCTCGTGGACATGGCCCACATCGCCGGTCTCGTCGCCACCGGCCTGCACCCGTCGCCGGTGCCGCTGGCGGAGCTCGTCACCTCCACCACCCACAAGACCCTGCGCGGGCCCCGGGGCGGCCTCATCCTCTGCAAGGAGGCGTACGCCAAGACGCTCAACTCGCAGATCTTCCCCGGCATCCAGGGCGGCCCCCTCGAGCACGTGATCGCCGGCAAGGCGGTGTCGTTCCTCGAGGCGCTGCAGCCGGACTTCAAGGCCTACCAGCAGCGGATCCTCGACAACGCCCAGGCGCTGGCGAAGGGGCTGGTGGCGGCCGGTCTGCGCCTCGTGTCCGGCGGCACCGACAACCACCTGATGCTGGTGGATCTGCGCCCCAAGAAGACCACCGGCAACGTGGCCGAGGAGGCGCTGGGCAAGGCCGGGATCACGGTTAACAAGAACATGATCCCGAACGACCCCGAGAAGCCGATGGTCACCAGCGGCATCCGGGTCGGCACGCCGGCCGTCTCCACCCGCGGCATGGGGCCGAAGGAGATGGAGGAGATCGCCGGCCTCATCGGCGAGGTCCTCGACGCCCCCCACGACGAAGCGCGCCTCGCCGGGATCCGCGGCCGCGTGCTCCAGCTCGCCAAGCGGTTCCCGCTCTACGGACTGCCCTGATCGATGAAGTGTCCCTTCTGTGGCGAGCTCGAAGACAAGGTGATCGACAGCCGCCAGTCGCAGGAGGGTAGCACTATCCGCAGACGCCGCGAGTGCGTGGCGTGTCATAAGCGGTTCACGACCTACGAGCGGCTGGAGGAGATGCTCCCCCTGGTGCTCAAGAAGGACGGCACCAGGCAGCCGTTCGACCGGCAGAAGGTCCTCGCCGGGCTGCAGCGGGCGTGCGTGAAGCGACCCGTCACCGGCGAGATGCTGGAGGAGGTCGTCTCCGACGTGGAGCGGATGCTGCAGGAGTCCGGCGAGAAGGAGGTGCCCTCCACCTCCATCGGTGAGGCGATCCTGGAGCGGCTGCGGCCCCTGGACGACGTGGCCTACGTGCGGTTCGCCTCGGTCTACCGCGACTTCCACGACGTTTCGGAGTTCCTGCAGGAGCTGTCGCGGCTGCAGGCCGGCAAGCCGTGAGGGCGGGAGGGCGTCGGTGGGGCCGGGGCGCTGGAGCGCGGCTGCCGTGAAGGATCACGAGAGGTTCATGGCCCTCGCCCTCGACGAGGCGCGCAGAGGCCTGGGCCGCACCAGCCCCAACCCGCCCGTCGGCGCGGTGGTGGTGAAGGACGGCGCCGTCCTGGGCGCGGGCCACCACGCGATCGCCGGCGGCCCCCACGCCGAGGCGGAGGCCCTCGCCGCCGCCGGCGACGCCGCCCGAGGCGCCGACCTCTACGTCACGCTGGAGCCGTGCGATCACCTCGGTCGCACCCCGCCTTGCGCGCCAGCCGTGGTGCGGGCGGGGATCGCCCGGGTGTTCATCGGCGCCACGGATCCGAACCCGATCGTCTCGGGGCGGGGCGTGCGCCGCTTGCGGGATGCGGGCCTCGACGTGGAGACGGGCGTCCTGGGCGAGGCCTGCGAGGGGCTGATCGAGGGCTGGAGTCTCTTCATCCGCACCGGCCGCCCCTGGGTGGTGGCCAAGGTCGCGTCCACCCTGGACGGCCGCATCGCCACCCGGATCGGCGACTCCCGCTGGATCACGGGGGAGGGCGCCCGCGCCCGGGTGCACCGCCTCCGCGACGAGGTCGACGCGGTGATCGTCGGCAGGGGCACCGTGATCGCCGACGATCCGGCGCTCACCGCCCGCATCCCCGGCGGACGGGATCCCTTGCGGGTGATCCTCGACTCCCGGCTCTCGGTCCCGCCGACGGCCAAGGTGTTCGCGCAGGAGTCGACCGCGAGGACGATCGTTGCCTGCCTGGCGTCCGCCGATCCGCGGAGGGCGGCGGCGCTGCGGGAGGCGGGCGCCGAGATCCTCGAGTGCGAGGGCGTGGACGGCCGTATCTCCTTGGAGCCGCTCCTGCGCGCGCTGGCGTCGCGGGGCGTGGCGCAGGTTCTGGTGGAGGGGGGCGCCGGCGTCTTCGGCGCGTTCCTCGAGGCGGGCCTCGTCGACAGGCTGCTCCTCCACTTCGGACCGAAGGTCTTCGGCGCCGGCCCCACGTGGACCGACGCGCCCGCCGCCGTGCGGGTTGCCGACGCGGTCGGCGTGCGGATCCAGGGCGTCGAGCTCGTGGACGGCGATCTCGTCGTCGACGCCCGGCCGCTGCGCTAGGCGCATCGCACCCTAAAGCGTGTCGACAGTTTTCTGCCGACACCGTCCTTCTCGGACGTCAAGCGTACGCTCTTTCTGCTTCACCGAGGCGAGTTCCACGCGTGGGACGAACCCACGCGCCAGCGCTCCCCTCTCTGCAGACGTTTTTCGTCTCCACC